>Ga0207996_1000263_pt1 | contig 48998 bp, 44 predicted proteins | sample AntAceMetag02UKG_FD_184773 | JGI IMG/M metagenome (GOLD analysis project Ga0207996, IMG submission 184773) | Saline lake microbial communities from Ace Lake, Antarctica - Antarctic Ace Lake Metagenome 02UKG (SPAdes) (version 2) | ecosystem: Environmental > Aquatic > Non-marine Saline and...
CTGAAAAGATTAACTCAGATGATACAGGGCTTTAGTCGGATTCATCCGAATAGTTTAGATGGCTTCAGCCTTAATGTGCGTTTGCGCCTTAAACAATCTACCGGCTTTAGCCGGTAAGTCATTGAATGTATTTATCATTATCTGGGTTTGTATTCTTATTCTTCCAAAAGAAAAAACCTATCGTCTTGCAGGGGTGCTGTTCGGTGTTCAGCTCAGGATAATGGGAGCGAAACTGACGGTAAAAGGCGTAGAAAATATTGATCCGTCCCGGCCGTATCTGGTCATGGGCAATCACGAGAGTCTTTTTGACATTTTTGCCATTCCGGCCGCCATCCCCATCTGTATGGTTGGCGTGGAGGCGGCATATCATTTTTCCCTGCCGCTTTGGGGCCCCCTGATTACAAGATGGGGGTGTATCCCCATCGTCCGAAAAGATCTTGCCCAGGCGGTCAAAAGCCTGGACAAGGCAAGAGAAACGCTTGCAAAAGGATGTTCGATCATTATTCTTCCCGAGGGGCACAGGACACTTACGGGGAAAGTACAGGTATTTAAAAAGGGACCTTTTTTTCTTGCCCTCCAGGCTGGAGCAGATATCCTGCCCTTTTCGTTCAGCGGGTTTTACCGGTATAACAACAAGCATTCCTTGCACCTCAATCCCGGGAAAATGGTCGCCCGCATCGGCAAGCCGATACCATATGAGTCCTATAAGGGGCTTTCAGTGGATGAATTGAGGGATTTCGTGCGTGATACTATCATCGGGCTGCAGAAAATCGCAACATAATGGTGCTTAGAGGCGTTATCTTCAAAAAACAATAAATTCTGTTGACGTGTATGCATCAATGATGCATCATCATGCATATGAGAACGACGATAAACATAGATGATCAAATTTTGGAGAAAGCCTTTCTTTTGACGGGCATCAAAGAAAAAACCGCATTGGTACGGCTTGGCCTTGAGGCTTTAATTGCACGTGAAAGCAGTAAACGCCTTGCCAGGCTGGGTGGCACGGAAAAAGAATTGCATTCTATCCCCAGGCGTAGATCCAAAAAGATATAATTATGGTTCTTGTTGATACTTCAGTTTGGGTAAACCACCTTCGAAATAGTGATAACCATTTAGAAAAATTGCTTCTCAACGGTGAAGTGGTTTGCCACACCTATATCATAGGTGAACTCGCATGCGGTAACATAAAAAATCGAAAAAAAATTATATCCCTGCTGCAATCTCTCCCAATGGCGTCTTCCATTGAATTTGAAGAGTTTTTGTATTTTATTGAACAGAATCAATTGAATGGAAAAGGAATTGGTTTTGTTGATATTCATCTATTGGCGTCTGCTCAGCTGTCTCAAATATCACTATGGACAGAAGATAAAAGGTTGATGAAAACGGCAACGGAGCTTGATTTAAAATATAGAAAAAGAAGGGAAAGAGAGTAAAAATGAAAACGATTAAGGTGTTTTTCGGAGTTGCCATGATACTTTTATTGGCGGCGCCATTTGTGACAGCAGGTGAATTCGACTGGATCAGGGATCTTAATATCAGGGCTGAATTAGATCCCTCGGGGTTTCGGGCGCGGCTTGCAGCCCGTTTTAACATCGGTGATGCAACAATAAATACCGTGCTGCGCAGCACTGAAAATCAGGCCGATGCATATATGGTCTTCAGGCTTTGTGAAATGTCAAAGCAGCGGACAGAGCATGTGCTCAGAGAATACCGGTCCCGCAAGAGCAAAGGCTGGGGCGCAATCGCGAAGCGCCTGGGCATCAAACCCGGATCAAACGCGTTTCATGCATTGAAAAATGATCAGGATCTCTATGATAACCATGATAAGAACAGCCAAAAATTAAAAGGGAAAGAAAAAGGAAAAGAGAAGGGTAAGAAAAAAAAGAAATGATCGCAACCTCATACGCCGGATAAACCCGCCAAAGGCGGACAAGCCGGTGCTGTTGAAAAAGGCCAACGCCGCAAATCACAAATTATAAGCACCAAAAGACAAACAGATTCAAATATTTAAATCTCAAATAAGAGCCAAAGCAAATTATTTGCTCACACCTAAGATGAGCGATTAGCTCTTAGCAATTATCGCCGGCTCCTATATTTTAGGAGTTTACCAATAATGCGATTTTCACCCATTGGGTGAAATGATGACCTTTGACAATATATTGAAATTATTGTGCTAATTGCTAAAAGCCAACTGCTGATCGCTCAATTTAGGTTAGAATTGCTGGTAAGCGCCTATTTAAAGACTGAAAAAACGGAGTTTTTGACCTTGCCGAAAACCCCCTTCCCGCCCGCAAGGATTTTTTCCATTTCCCCGGGGTCGAGATGGACCGCGCCGCAGCCTTCATTGACGCAGATGTCGATCTTGACGTTTTTGTGGTCCACTTCCACCAGGCTGGGCGTGCCGCATCTGAAGCAGTGGTTTTTGTGAGCGCGGCTATAGGCTTCATCGGCCTCTTTTGCCCCATCGGCTCTCAGTTTTTCAATTTTTTTCTTTTCCTGTTCTCGAATGTAAAGCTCTTCGTCGCTGATTTTGACTACAATACGTTCGTCCGGCATGGGCACAACTCCTTTTTAAAGTTAACTCCTATTTATTTTTTACGCTTCAATTTCGTTTCCGATCCTAATACTTTCTTTAATTTTTCTGATAATTTTGCAATCGTAAACGGTTTTTGAATAAAATTCTCCGCCCCGGCATTCAGGAGCCCACTGGCGGGCAGGTTCGCCCGGACGCTCCCGATGGCGGGTAAATAGATTTTGACCATAGTCCCCCGGCCCAACTCGGAATCAACGGATATCCAGCCATCATGATTTTTAACAATACCGAATGCCGCCGCCATCCCAAGACCGCGTCCTTCAAACTTGGGGGTAAAAAAAGGCTCAAATATCCGGTTTCCGGTTTCTTCATCCATACCCTTGCCGTCGTCGGTGACTTTCAGGCAGACATAGTTACCCGCCTTTAATTCAGGGAAATCGCCAATGGTCTCATCGTTATCATTTTATTTCTACAGGCAATCTTGCTAAGGGTGCACATAACCCAGTACCCAAAACCCGGTAAACCCTTGCCGACTCGATTAACCGCACAGATCGAAATCCCAGTTAAAATAACGCCCATCAGGGTAATTGCTGGAAAGGACGGCCTTTGCAAGGGTTGTTTTACCCACCTGCCGGGGACCTCCTACGAAAACCATCTTTCTTTTCAGGTCATCAAGAATGTGGGGTGTTATATAGCGCATATGTCTATTTTATATCTAATTCCAAAACAGTCAAGGCTATTTTGGATTCAAGGGACGGAAATGAAAAACCCCACAGGTTCCTGAATGAGCCGCATGGGGTTATGGATTTCAGCGCACCGGCGGCAAACGGCCCTGGAAATTTCTTATGAGTGAGTACAGACAAGCATGGGAAATAGAGACTGATTTTTGCGCCATTTAACAATCGGGCATTTTCAATCCCCCATGTGAGCATTTTTATCAACGCTTTATCTATTATAGCACAAATCTATCCGAAATGAAACAGGCGAGCAAGTAAAATCCCATGAACTTTTAATCCGCAGACCCGCCTGCTAAAGCTTTCACTTATATGGCTATATCACGCCTCCACTTGGTTTATGCTCGTGTTCAGATATAGCGGTCAGGTTTCACAGATTACACAGATTACAATGAGTACGCGATAGGGTTGCGAAATTTGTTGGGTTCAAGGGATGCCCCGTTCGCTGTGGCTATTTTTTTTGTTTTATTTGCCACGGAGACCCAGAGGGCACAGAGAGCCGCACACTTTTTCTCGGATACCGAAAATGCACCATACCTGTCTCGTAACTTCTGTATTTGATATCAGCATAAAAGTAGACGATTTCAAATAGTTATCGATCAAGCGTGTTAAAAGTGTCCATAATGGCGAATTTTTTTCTTGACATATCCTATAAAAATGGTAGGAATTATTCCTACTTATATGGTAGGATATAATCTTGTCATTTTCAGCAGGATTCAAATCGCGACGGGTTGAGCGGAACAGAGGATGGGACCATGGCAGACACATCATCTTTTCATCGCTGGGCAGGTGCTGTTGCGGTCGTTTTTCTGATTGTAGTGCTTGCCTGCACGGCAATCGGTAAAATCGAAGCCGAAGCGGATGTTCGCCGGGCCGATATTGTTATGATTGACCTTTTGCCCATTCCAGGGGGTGAGCAGATGCCGGCGGTGGGGTTCCTCCATGACCGGCACACAGAGGCTTTGAAGGGGAAAAAAGATTGCAGTACCTGTCATATGCAGGAAAAAGGCGCGTTTGTCTTCAAATTCAAAAGAACAAAAGACAGTGATACTGAAACCGACATGGCGATCTACCATGACAATTGTATCTCCTGTCACAGGGAAATTACAGATACAGGCACCTTTGCCGGCCCTTTGTCAGGTGACTGCCGTTCATGTCACAGCTCCCGGCAGGAAATCGTTTCTTCCCGGAATTCAATGAGCTTCGATAAATCACTCCATTACCGTCACGAATCTTCAAAGCTGATTCAGCCCCCCGACAGGGCGGACAATGTCAACTGCGGCGCCTGCCACCATAAGTACGACCGGAATGCCCAAAAGACCGTCTATAAAAGAGGGGAAGAAGAAACCTGCCGTTATTGCCACAAATTCGAAAAAACCAAAGAAGCCCGATCCCTTCAAAACGCATTCCATTCAGATTGCATCAATTGCCACCAGCAAACTATCAAGAGGTCTGAAAAGGGCGGCCCGGTCAACTGCACCGGGTGCCACGATCAGGCACAGCAGCAAAAAATAAATGTCGTCAAAGAGGTGCCGAGACTCAAAAGGAACCAGCCCGATGCAGTGCTGCTTGCCGGCTGGATGAGGTTGCCGGCCCAGAAAGACACAGCGCCCGCTACCCATATCAACCCCGTTGCCTTCAACCATCAGGTCCATGAAGCAAAGACCGATAGCTGCAGGTCCTGTCATCATGCATCCCTGGAACGCTGCGGAGAATGCCACACCGAAACGGGGAGTGAAAAAGGCGGTTATGTACGGCTTGAACAGGCAATGCATGATACCAAAACCGGAAGAAGCTGTACGGGATGCCACAGGCAGGCGCAGACGGCGTCAAGTTGTGCAGGCTGCCACGCCCTGATGCCGGAAAAGAGTTTTTCCCGGATGAACTGCCGCCAATGCCACATGGTGGACATGGATGCACTGGTTTCTCTCCCCATGACCAGGGAAGCAAAAGCGCAGCTTGCCCGAAAAACCCTAAGCGCCGGTTCCATATCATCGGTTATGATATCCGATGAAAAAATTCCTGAAAATGTGACCATCAAAGCCATGGTGGATCAATATGAACCGGCACAATTCCCTCACCGCCGGATTGTTAAAAAACTGGCTTCCATGATGAAAGAGGACAAAATGGCAAACTTTTTTCATGGGAAAGAAGCGACTACTCTGTGTGCAGGGTGTCATCACAACAGCCCTGCCTCGGCGGAGCCTCCCAAATGTGCTTCCTGCCACGGTGGAATTTCTACTTTTCAGGCGAATCGAGACGGCCGCCCCGGCCTTAAAGGTGCCTACCACGGGCAGTGCATTACCTGTCATCAGAAGATGAAAATAGAAAAACCGGTGGCAACCGATTGTATCAGTTGCCATAAAAAACGAACCTGAGATTTTTTCAGTTACAAATGTTGATGGTCCCGTAAAAAGGCAAAAATCCATTTTGCGAGACGTTTTAAGTTTTAGGATTTAAGTTTTTGTTAAAATAGATAAATATTATTAACATAAAACATAACACCCAAACCTGATGAATTCGTAAAAAGTCCGATTGAGGTGGAATTATGGGCATAACCCGGAGAAAATTCCTGGGCTGGATGGGCGCGGCAACCACGACGGCTTCCACTTTGGGACAAAAAGTCCATGCAGCTTCAAACCGGCAGTTTGAAGGTTATCCCGGAAGCTTCGGTGTTCTTCACGATACCACACTGTGTATCGGCTGCCGCAAGTGCGAAGAAGCCTGCAACAGTGTCAATGAACTGCCGGCACCGGAAAAACCTTTTGAAGACCTGACCATATTCGAGAATCGGCGCCGCACCGATGTTGACTCCTTCACCGTGGTCAACCGGTTCAAAACCGACAAAAGTGACCCATTCGTGTTTGTGAAAAAACAGTGCAATCACTGTCTTGAGCCTGCCTGTGCTTCCGCCTGTTTCGTAAAGGCACTGAGAAAAGATAAAACCGGCGCCGTTGTCTATGATGCATCCCTTTGTGTCGGTTGTCGATACTGCATGATCGCCTGCCCATTCGACATCCCGGCATACGAATTCGATGAACCCCTGACACCCAGAATCAGAAAATGCCACCTGTGCCGGTTTCGCATTGAAAAGGGGCTTCTCCCCGGCTGTGTGGAATCATGTCCCAGAGAGGCGCTTGTATTCGGCGATCGGAAAAGTTTGCTGAAAACGGCTCGCAAAAGAATAGATAAGTTTCCCCATCGATATACGGATCACATCTATGGTGAATATGAGATGGGCGGCACGAGCTGGCTCTATCTTTCCGGCAGTGCTTTTTCCGAAATCGGTATGCGCGAAGACCTGGGAACGCAGCCGGCCTCTCATTTTACTTCAGGCCCTCTTTCGGCGGTCCCCATTATTGTCGGTCTGTGGCCGGTCCTGTTGATCGGGATATATGCCGTTTCCAAAAGAAAAGACAAAATCGCCGGGGAAGAACGTGAAGAAGCGATTGCCGCCACAATCGCCGATGCCGATAAAAATATGGAGGAAAAACTGGCCCAATTGCGGGATAAAATGACCAGGGAGAAAGAAGCGGCGATAAATTTTGAAATCAAGAAAGCCCTGGAAGATGCGTCCAAGAAGACGGACGCTGCTGAAAAAGGCGAGGGTGGAGAAATATCAAAACAAGAAGCCTAACCCGGATAAACCCGCCAAAGGCGGACAAGCCGGTGTTGTTGAAAAGGCGTGCGGCACGCATAAAAAATAAGAATTTCAGAATTAAGTTAAGATACTGTGGAGGAAAAATTGATGTCTCGGAAGACGACACATGATGCCGGATCTATTATTACACCGTTTAATGTAATATCGGTCAGTATCATTCTTGTGGGTTTGATACTGACCGTCCTTAGATTTACCGGCGGCCTCGGCGCGGTTACTCATCTTGATAACAACAACCCGTGGGGAATATGGATCGGGTTTGACCTTCTCTGCGGCGTAGCCCTTGCAGCCGGCGGTTATGTCACCTCCGCCGCCTGCTATATTTTCGGCCTGAAACGGTATCACTCCGCCGTAAGACCCGCTATTCTGACAGCCTTTCTCGGATACGCGCTGGTTGTGCTTGCGCTGCATTACGATGTGGGCCGCCCCTGGCGTCTGCCCTATCCCGTTTTTTTGTCTCAGGGGACCACCTCTTTGCTGTTCGAAGTGGGTCTGTGTGTTTTCCTGTATCTCACGGTGCTGTTTGTCGAGTTCAGTCCGGTCGCCATGGAATGGCTGGGCCTGAAAAGAGTCAGAGATATAGTTGTCCGCATGACCCTTGTCCTGACGATTTTCGGCGTGATTCTTTCGACGCTTCATCAGTCCTCTTTAGGGGCACTTTTTATGATCGCGCCGTCGAAACTTCATCCGCTCTGGTATTCCGGCTACCTGCCGGTATACTTTTTCGTCTCCAGTATATTTGCGGGCCTGTCCATGGTTATTTTCGAAGGTTCCTTTGCACACCGGTTTTTGCATCATAAAATGGATGCGACGCATTTGAATGAAAGCAGAAGCGTAACTTTGGGTTTCAGCAAGGCGGCCGCTTTTGTCATGGCGGGGTATGCAGTCATCAAATTGATAGGCATTGCAATGGACAACAACTGGCACTATCTGACCACGGGATTCGGTCAATGGTACCTCCTGGAAATAGTGGGTTTCGTGGTATTGCCGGCATTTTTATATGCGCTGGCAGTCCGGGAGAGAAGCATTTACCTGGCGCGCTGGGCAGCCTTGTGGTCTGTTTTTGGGGTGATACTGAACCGCTTTAACGTCTCTCTGGTCGCGTTCAACTGGCATCTGCCACCTGCAGATCGATATTTCCCGAGCTGGATGGAGGTCGCGACATCGATTTTTATCGTCACCATCGGCGTGGTGGTCTACCGGTTTATCAGCACGAGGATGCCCATATTTTACGAACATCCGGATTACCGGCAGGAGCACTGAGCCAGGCGGGTGATTCCAAAACCCAGAACCCAAAACTCAAAACCAGCACCCAGCACCCAGCACCTACAACCTGTAACCCGGAGGGCAAATGGATACCATCTTTTATACACTGCATGATTTTATGCTTCATACTAAAAATATTGTTTATCTCCTGATGGGGGGAATACTGATCGCCCTGCCGCTCTTCTGGCGATTTCTCACCGGCAGAGATGAGAAGAAGCGGACATATTGATATTTTTTAACTGCCGTCGCCACCGGCGGAACTTGGAGCTTAAAACCCAAAACTTAAAATTTACAACCTTTAACGTACCGAAACAATACCACGTCAAAGGAAAAATGGAGGCAGCAATGTTCGATTTTCTGACCGGGCCCATGTTCTGGCTGTCTATCAGCATCTGTATCATCGGCATGATCGTTCGGATCGTTTTATATATCAGGGGACTGAACTGGCAAATGGATCGAGTGGCATACAGGGCTTATCCCGGGTTGGGATTCAAAGGTGCTGTAAATTCCATTTTCAGATGGCTGGTGCCGTTCGGAACGTATGGTTGGCGAAAACAACCCTTTATGACGATTGTTTTCTTTGGCTTTCATATCGGTGCTGTCCTGATCCCGTTGTTTCTTCTGGCACACAATATTTTTTTAAAGGGAAAAATCGGCATTTCCCTGTTTACGTTTGATCCGGCCGTTGCCGATATACTGACATGGGTGGTGGTCGTCAGTGCATTATGTCTGGCGCTGCGTCGAATCGCTTTGCCTGAAGTACGTATCCTGACCACGGCGTATGACTATTTTATACTGATTTTATCTGCCGCTCCTTTTATTACCGGCCTTTTGGCCCGGTATGAACTGGGTGATTACACATTCTGGCTGACCGTTCATATTTTGTGTGGCGAAGCACTCCTGATTGCTATTCCGTTTACCCGGCTGTCACATATTGTTCTTTTTTTTGCTTCACGGGCTCAGCTTGGAATGGATTTCGGCATAAAAAGAGGTGGGATGAAAGGGAAAAGTATGGCCTGGTAATGACTCGGGCCAAGGAGAAAAGATCATGCCTGAAGGTACACTTTGTAACAGACAACCGGTTGAAACCGAAGAGCAGTTGAAAACGCTCCTCTCGGATACCGGGGGGCGTAAATATTATGAAGAGATGAAACAACTCGACGTCGACAGTGAGCTGTTGTGGAAAACGATTCAAGCTACATTTAAATCCCGCATGAAAACCTGGTTTGAGATCTGCGCCCATTGCGGCTTGTGTGCTGACAGTTGTTTTTTTTACCTGATAAACAACCGTGATCCAAAACAGGTTCCTGCATACAAAATTCAGTCTACACTGGGAGAAATCATTTGCCGGAAGGGCAGGGTAAGCAATGAATTTATGCACATGTGCATGGAAACGGCCTGGGCCAAATGTACTTGCTGCAATCGCTGTAGCATGTACTGCCCCCATGGCATCGATGTAGGTGTCATGATCGGCTATACTCGCGGTCTGCTGTATGCCCAGGGCTTTGTTCCCTGGGAAATGAAAATCGGTGCAGGCATGCATCGTGTCTACCGGGCGCAGATGGATGTGACGGATGTAGATTTTGTCGAGACATTCGAGTGGATGGTGGAAGAATATGAAGATGACTATCCCAGCCTTACGGTCCCCGTGGAAAAAAAGGGGGCCGATATTATGTATACCGTCAATGCAAGAGAAGTAAAACACTATCCTGAAGACCTCGCTGAGGCTGCGATTCTCTTCCACCTGGCCGGAGAAAACTGGACCGTTCCGAAAAGTGGATGGGAACTGACCAGCCTGGCTATGTTTGCCGGTGACTGGGCGGCCTGTAAAATGCAGGTGGAGCACGTTTATGCGGCGATGGATAGGTTGAAACCAACGCGAATGGTCGGTACGGAATGCGGGCACGCCCATCGGGCTACCGTCATTGAGGGCCCTTATTGGGCCGGAAGAAAAGATGGCCTGCCGCCGGTTGAATCGATCCATTATGTCGAATGGGTCGCTGAAGCACTTCGGACCGGAAAGCTCAAGATCAATCCGAAAAAGCGCCTTAAAATACCGGTCACCCTCCAGGACTCATGCAACTATATTCGCAATCACGGGCTGAAAGAAATCACCAGGGAAATCATGAGCTACATTGTCGAACCCGGTTATTTCGTGGACATGGCACCAAACAGGGAACACAATTATTGCTGCGGCGGCGGTGGCGGTTTCAACGGCATCGGTCTCTACCGCGCCCAACGAAACAAAGCGTTGATTACCAAACGGGACCAAATTGTCGACACCGGTGCCGAGTTGGTGATCGCCCCGTGTCATAACTGCTGGGATGCCATCCGTGATCTGGAAGAGGAATATAAAATCGGTATTAAATGGTCTTTTCTAAAACCGCTGCTTATCAGCATGGTTGATGTTCCCGAGCATCTAAAACCCAAACAATAGGGTGAGGGTTCAGGCGACCCATCCGTCAAAGAGGTAATATATGTTTAAAAAGATCTTATTTCCGACATCGGCCACCCAAGCCTGTGATCATGCTGCCCGGGTGGCCTTTAACATGGCAGAGCGCTACGATGCCCATATCAGCATTTTTCATGTACTGGGCGTTCCAACGCGCGGCTTCAGCCAGATTGTGCTGGATGTCAAAACCAAACAGCAGGTAGAACTCGATGAGGACTATACGGCATGGGTTGAGGAGGATGTAAAAACGCATTATGCCAGACAACTTGAAACCGCCAAAGACTTCGAAATCAAAGTTTGTGTGGGGCTCCCTCACCGCGAAATTCTCAGGGAGGCAAGGGCGGAAAAACCGGATCTGATAATCATGGGCGGCAACACCGGAGACGAGGAAGATTCCGTATACAAAAAGAGCATGGTTGGTTCCACTCTTCAACGGGTAGCCAAGGCGGTACGTTGCCCGATTCTGGTGGTTAACCGCCCCGCGGCGTCTTTCTGGGGAGGTATGTCGAATGTGGTTTTCGGTACCGATTTTTCAAAGGCGTCCGACTCGGCGTTTAACTTTGCCTGTATGCTTGCCGAAAAACTTGCTTGCGAACTCCATATTTTCCATGCCCTCGATATCGGAAACGTGCATATGGGCCGTATTTTGACCCAGGATGAAATCGAGTCTAAAATTCGGGAAAGTCTGAGACGAATCAGGGGCAGATATGTTGATAAAATGAAAAATGTCAGGGACTACTCGCTGGATGTCTGGGAAGGTATCCCCTATATTGAAATCGTTAAATATGCCCGCGAGAAGCACGCGGACCTTATTGTAATGGCGCACCATGCACAGAAATCCGACCCCGAAGACACCCGCCTCGGCAGCAATATCGAGCAGGTGATTGTCAGGGCCGGATGCCCTGTTATCAGTGTCAACAGGCAGATTATTTTTTGACGGTTTCGTGAAAAGCCCAACCTCTGCGTTGTGCTGCATTTCGCAATCATTCAACATACGATAAGTATGCCTCATGATTACAAAATTTGCACGCCTTGAATTTGAACTTTTTACAAAACCGTCAAAGTCGGAATTTATCTAAACGGATATTTACGAGATAAAAGAGAGGTTGTGGATGAGTAAAAAAATACTGATCATCGATGATGATCCCAATGTTGTTGACTACCTGGAAGTTCTTTTTCAGGACAACGGGTATACCACCTTTTCGGCGGGCGATGCACAGGAAGGTTTTGATACCGCTAAAAGGGAAACGCCGGATATGATTACCCTCGATATTGAAATGCCGGGAGACTGGGGACCCAGATTTTATCGAAAAATGGCCCGGGAATGGTCCATTAAAAATACGCCGGTTATGGTTATCAGTGGTCTGTCCGGAAGCGAATATGCCATCGGCAAAGCTGTGGCAAGCATATCAAAACCGTTTGACCGGGACGAGGTGTTAAAGATTGTAAAGGAGACAATCGGGTAAAGGGGGGAATTGAAAAGTGAGAAGTGAAAAGTGAGAAGTGAAAAGTGAGAAGTTCAGGCAGAATACCTTCACTATTAGACTATACGGATAAATTCGGAGGAACTCATGCATAGAGAAATACTCCTCATAGACAGTGACGGGAATCATTCCAAAGCCATCAGGGTTTACCTGGAACGTCATCGGTACAAAGTCTCTATTACCGATTCCTGTGACGGCGCACATTCCGTATTTGAAGACCTGACCCCGGAGATTATCCTGGCCGATCCCGATTGGCCGCAAACCGATATCATATACATGCTGAAACAGGTGAAAACAAAACATCCGGAAATTCAGATCATCATCACGTCGGATGCCGAACATATCGATTCGGTAATGGAGAAATTTGAAGGCACTATGGCAAGTTTTCTCACAAAACCGGTGAACAGCCGGGCGCTGAATCATTCCCTGAAACAGTCGGAAGAGTGGATCGCAGTAAATAAAAAACTGAAAACATACGAAAAAGAGTTGAGCGAACTTCGGGATACGCAGGGCCTGTATCAACAGCTTTTCGATGTGGTACCCTGCTATATTTCCGTTCAGGATCGCAATTTTCGCCTTACCGCTGCAAATCGGATGTTTAAAAAAGATTTTGGCGATGAGATAGGATCTTTTTGCTATAAAGTATATAAACACAGGACCTCACGTTGTCCGGAATGCCCGGTATGGGCCACTTTTGAAGATGGTCAACCCCATTCAACCGAAGAGATCGTCACCTCAAAATCCGGCAAGCAGTACAATGTCATGACATGGACCGCACCGATTCACGACTCTTCGGGCCGGATTACCCAGGTGATGGAAATGTCGACAAACATTACCCGCATCCGTCAACTTCAGGATCACCTGACCTCCCTGGGTCTTATGCTGGGTTCCATGTCCCACGGCGTAAAAGGGATGCTGACGGCTCTGGACGGCGGTGTTTACCAGCTTGAGACCGGCGTTGAAAAGAAGGATATGCCACGAATCGAAAAGGCGTTTGATCAGGTAAAGCAGATGTCCGGCAGGATTCGGAAAATGGTTTTGGAGATGCTCTACTATGCCAAATCAGGGGAATTGCGGTATGAGTCGATAGACGTCGGCGAAATGGCCCATAAGCTGGCGGAAATGGGCGGGGCGATTGCCGATAAAAATGGAATTTGCCTGGATGTGGAAGTAGCACCTTCCCTTGGCGTTTTCGAGGTTGATGCCACCTGGGTGCAGGCTGCAATAATGAACTTCCTTGAAAATGCAGTGGATGCCTGCACCTATGATCGGAGCAAGCCCGGGCATCGCGTAAAATTCAAGGTTTTTGAGAGTGCCTCCGATCGTATTCGTTTTATTATTACGGACAATGGTATGGGGATGGATCAGGAAACAAAAGAAAAAATGTTTACACTGTTTTTTACATCCAAAGGGTCTCAAGGAACCGGCCTTGGTTTGTTTATCGCTCATCACGTCATCCTTCAGCATCGTGGCAGTATAAAAGTCGAATCACGGATCCGGGAAGGTTCATGTTTTCAAATTTGCTTACCCCGGTACCGGCTCGATTAATCCCGCAGGATTGACTTTCTGAAAAAGCGTAAACAGTCTGCTCCATCAAAAGCCGATGCAATTAATCCAATATTTGGAATTTGAATCCAACATGAAACCGTGTTATATCTTATCTATTTCAGACGACCATACAAACGGAATGTAAGGATACAGGCAGGAAAATGCGACTCACAACCAAAAGCAGATACGGAACAAGATTGATGCTGGATCTGGCGGTCAATGCGCAGAAAGGTCCGGTCCCCCTCGGTGACGTTTCCAGACGGCAAAATATCTCCTTGAAATATTTGGAACAACTGATTGGAAAGTTGAAAAAGGCCGGGTTGGTCAAAAGCCACAGGGGGCCCTTCGGTGGCCATATGCTGGCAAAAAAACCGGGCAAGATCAGGATCGGGGATATTGTTCGGGCCCTTGAAAAATTTTCCGCCATTACCGATTGTTCCGAAAAAGATGACAAGCTGTGTAATATCTGCAACAGGGGCGGTGACTGTCTGTCAAGGTGGGTGTGGATTGAAGCCAGCAAGGCCATGTTTGAACGTCTGGATCAGATCACCCTTGAAAGCTTGCTCTCCAATAGCCAGGAGTTGATAAAAGAGGCGAACAACTACATCAGTGCCTCTTCAAACAAGTTCAGCCCAAAATGATGTCGTTTTTCCCTATACCGATGCATTGCCGGGGATGGCGGCAGCCTGTTGGCCTGCGATGCGTCCGAATACTATACATTCGGTAAGCGCACGGCAGCCCAGGCGGCCGGCACCGTGAATGCCGCCGCCTCCCAACGCTGATGCGGGTGTTTCCGCGTATTCAATCAAAAACGGGTGAGAGATAAAAAAAACGCGCATTTTCAATTCCGTTATGCCGATGGGCGATGCCATTTATCCCATTTTTATTACGCGTGTTACTTCTTTTGTCAAATTCTCCATATTAAAAGGTTTCATGAGCCTGCCCTTAAATCCATAGTCACTGTAATCGGCCATAACAGGATCGGTGGAGTAGCCGCTGGAAACAATAACCTTTGCATCGGGATTGATGGCAATCAGTTCCTTGATCGCTTCCTTTCCGCCGATCCCGCCGGGGACTGTCAGATCCACAATAACCAGGTCAAAAGGCTCACCCGCCTCTATGGACTGTTTGTACATCGCTATCACCTGTTTGCCGCCAGATGCTGTTTCAGCGGAGAAGCCGGATTTTTTCAACATTTTTGTGGTAACCGCGAGGACCACCTCCTCATCATCCATTATAAGTATTCTGGCCTTTTGGTCCGTGGCCGATGCAGTGGCTGCAAGTGGCTTTGTTTCATGAATTTGCCGTGATTCGGAAGCGGGCAGGTATAGCGTAAGGGCCGTTCCTTTGCCGACTTCGGAATCTGCGGCAATGTGGCCCCCATGTTTTTTTATAATGGAAAAGACCGTTGCCAATCCCAGTCCGCTGCCTGTCTGCTTGGTGGTGAAATAGGGGTCGAATATCCGGTCAAGATGCTTCTGATCGATGCCTGTCCCGTCATCTTGCACCGTGACCTTGATATATCTCCCTGCCTCAGGCCGGGCAGCAACTCTGCAGATATGTCTGCATTTTCAAGGGTTATGTATAAATGACCGCCATCGGGCATTGCCTGGCCGGCATTTATTGTGAGATTGGAAAAAACCTGCTGCATCTGCCCTTTGTCCACGTCAGCTATCCACAAATCTTCCGCCTTGTTAAAAACAGGCCTGACATTATGGCCGGAAAGATCAAAACGAACCACTTTTTCTACGAGCGTGTCAATACTGACATCCTCTTTGACCGGCTCTCCGCCCTTTGCAAAAGTCAGTAACTGTTTTGTCAAACGAATTGCCCTGTTCATGGAATTTTCCGCTTTTTCAAGGGATTTGACGGCAGGGTGATCTTTGGGAAGCTTTCCTTTGGCAAGTGAGATATTGCCGAATAAACCCATCATGATATTGTTGAAATCATGGGCAATACCGCCTGCCAGGGTGCCGACGCTTTTAAGCTTCTCCATCTTCTGAAGCTCTTCTTCGGCTTTTTTCTGCACGGTGATGTCTAAAACGCTGCCGAGGAAATAGGAGGGTTTCCCTTCGGTGTCAAGTATAATGTTGGCGTCGAGAATGCCATGGACAACGCATCCGCTCTTGTGGCGGAATCGTTTCTCCATGCGGTAATGATCTATTTCACCCGCCGCCATTTGCGATTGCAGGCGCAGGTTCTCCTCCAAGATTTCCGGATGGGTAATGTCTCTGAGATGTTTACCGATCAGTTCTTCTTCGCAGTATCCCAGCATGCGGCAATAGGCCTTGTTTGCGTTTTTGATTCGAAAATCCATCGAAATCTGTGCCACGCCCACCGCCATGTGTTCATAGACCTGCCGGAAACGCTCTTCGCTCTCCAGTAAATCTTCTCGCATCCGGTATTCTTTAGTCACATCTCGAAACACCAGCACCACACCCTTGGTTTTTCCGTCAAGACCTTTGATGGGGGCGGCCGAATCCGCTATCTGGTATTCGGTGCCGTTTTGAGATATAAGGATGGTGTGATTGGCAGGACCGACAATTTTTCCGCTTTTTAAAACCCTGTCAACCGGATTTTCGGCTTTATTCCTGGTTTGGGGATTAACAATATTGAGTACTTCCGTCAGGAATTTACCTTCTGCATCTTCAATGTCCCAGCCGGTAAGTTGTTCCGCCACCTGGTTCATCAAATCCACTCTGCCGGATATATCAGTTGTAATAACCCCGTCACCAATTGAACGGATGGTCACAAAAAGCCGTTCTCTTTCATCCAGAAGCGCTTGCCGGTCATGGATTCTGTCCTGCAGCATCTTGTTGGCATTTCCCGCCATCTGGTCAAATTCAATAAATTGAACCAGATCCCGGTCAATTTTTTCATCGGAAAAGGCAGCTCGGTTAAAAAACGAGACAAACAGATTAACATCTTTTCTAAGCTGGCGGATCATCAAATTAAATACAAACAAAAAAAGTGCTGTTATTCCCACGACAATCAGAGCGGAATAAAATATTTTCTTTTTGATCTGATTGTTTAATTCCGTGTGCATGACAGCAATATCCGTTTCCACATCATCAAGATAGACACCTGCGCCGACAAGCCATTGCAAATCAGGGATTCCGTAAATATAAGAGACTTTTGGCGATTCTTGATCAGGCGTAGTTAATTTGATATGCGAATAATAGATATAATTACCATCAGGTTTTAACGCGGCATTATACTCCTTGTTAAAAATAGCTTTCATTTTTTCAGGATTTTTATTGAACACTTGCCATAGTTTTTTGGTTCCGGAAAAAATTTTTCCATTTGAAACCAGAGCATCCCCATCGAACCGGTTGACAAAAAGATATCCTTCCCTGCCGAAGCGTATTCTGCTGATGGCCGATAGAATGCCTGATTTTATTTCGCCTTCCACATCAGCAACATACAAACCTGCCCCGATAAACCAGTCAAACGGCTCGAATAGTTTAATAAAGGATATTTTTTTAAAGTGATTTCCTGCCGCAGCCGGTTTTGTCCAGTAATACTCATAAAAGCCTTCGCCGGATTGCCTGGCGATTTCAATCATATCTTTAACGACATATTGACCTCCCGTATCCCGAACATCCAAAAGGTTCAATCCTTCCATTTCCGGTTTGTCGCTAAAAAGCATTTCAATACCATCCAGCCGGGTTGCAAAATAATATCCGCTTCCATGTTCAAACCGGATGGGTCGCAGGGCATCAAAAATCATCTGTTGAATTTTATGCCTGCTTTCAGCCGTTTTATTCTGCTGATAAATATTTTGAGCAATGGAATACGCTTCGTAAACTCTGGATTTAATCTTCGATCTTGTCAGTGTTTCGTTTTGCACTTTTTCATGGTTGATCATATTGACAACGCGGTCAACCTCATGCTTGATCAGCAGTTTATGCCGGGAAATGTAATCTGCGCGCAATTGATGCGTACGGGAATTGAACTCCTGATAGGAGCCGACAATGTCAAGGGTAACGATGCTTCCGCCAATTGTTGTTTAAATGATAATTCCTAATAATTGAATACGTTTGACGAAATTTATTTTTTTTCTCATAATTTTTTTTGCTGTTCTATCTTATTCGAATTTCCATTGGTTTCTCCCCTTCAGGGGCCTTGCCGGTAAGGGCTCGCGCAGGTAAGCTTAGACTTCCAAAAATAAGTTCGCAGTTTAATAGTTTGAAATCTGGCATCCTTCATTTACCGGGTTACATTTTTTAAAAAGGCATCTGTTTTTTGTCTGATTCAGGACCGGTCCCGGTACACCCATGTCTGCCGCAACAGTCGCATCGGGGGATTCGGCGGCCGGAATTGCCAGTTCCACGACTCACTGAGTAAAAGGCTCAGCAGCAGCGTCAAGAATTGCCCCGGGGATCGCGCCAAGACCGGCAACGCTCGGAACGAGATTTTCATAACCCGCAGGGACCGCAACGCCCGGCGGACCACCCGCAGCCACTCCTCGGAGGTCAGGCGATAATCCTCGGTCCCGTCGATTTCCTCAATCAAGTCGAAATACCCTTTTGCACATCGCCGCAGTTGGCCGGTCTTCGGGTAATAGCCGCCCCAGCCTTGTTCCAGCGCGGCCCAATGGAAGTTATCCGAATTCCAGCGGAAAGAAAAGGGATTTTTTAACAGATCAAGCGGGTTTGTCGGCTCCCGGATGAAGTGAATCGTTGTTGTGGCAAACCGGCGTGCTGTCGAATTGGGATTGATCAAGCAATGGACCTTGGCGAACAGGTGGCGGTAAATGGAGTCCGCCTTCCCCTGGGGTGCGGCATCGGCCGGCCGGATGAAGTGTTCTATCGATCCGTTGGCGATTACTCCGTCGAATGTCCGCTCCCACCTGTCTGGAATCACCCGGTAGTCGAGGCAGTGGACGTTGAGTTTTTTGTGGCGACAGTATCTCATCTGTTCGGGGGAAATGGTGATCCCGACCCCCGTGGCGTTGCGCTGCCGAATTCGTTCCAGGAGCGTTCCGTATCCACAACCGAGGTCCAGTATGCGTCGGCCCGGTTCGGTCTGTACTTGGTCGCACAGGTAGTCGAGTTGGCTGATCTGGGCCTCTTCATAAGGCGTCTTGGGGTTACCGTGATAAATCCCCTCGGTCAGGTCGAACAACCCGCAGGCCGGGAAGAATCTATCAAAGGCCGAGTAGCAGGCAACAACCGTTTCCCGAGAAGGAGCGTTTGCTGCACTCGTGCCGGTCGATGGCTGAGAGTTTGCGACAGTCACGTTACCCCCCTTTCCCACACAAGATAAATGTCTCACAGAATTCACAGAACTCTCTGTGCTCCCTGCATACTCAAGCGAAGCGGGCGAGAGATAAAAAATAACGCGCAATTTCAACCCCATTATCTCGATGGGCGATTTTATTTGTTCCAATAGAGAAAATCTGGTCCTCAGGACCAGGTCAGAGTTCAGTGGCTCTGCCATCTGAACGATTCGTTTGTTACAAGCATGGTTTGCGTTGCCCCATCAGCCTTTGACAGAGAGTACAACCTGGGGCTTACAGAAAATAATAGACCATGTCATTACCAACACCCTATCGTCGTTGAGCTTTGAGATATCGATTCGCAATTGAGTAAATTTCGTCGATTTACGATGGTGGCCATTAATGGCAAATCATATCATTTTAGCTCATACCCAGTAAATCACGCCCTCTGGGCTTATACCAAAGCCGGCCCCTCCGGGTCGAATTTTTACTATCAAGCTATGATTCGGATATCCTATGTTTACCGGATGTTGCCCCATAATGTCAAGCCCAAAACCGAAATGAGGTACCTCGGGCCCTTTGTTAGTCCCTGTATTTCCGGGTATTACTGATCTGAAGGCTATAAATTAATAGGTGCTCGAATCCACACGGATCAGACCTCGTTATTTGATCTAAAAATAACTCCGTTTTTGGGACACCATTTTTATCATATTAGCTGTATGGAACCAAATTGAGGAATTGAGATAAGGAAAAGATTCAGATTCACTCCCAAAATTCCTGAATTTTGCGAGTGACCAATTCAAAAAGTAAGAAAAAGAATTTGCAGGCACGGTGTTTGTTAAAACCATGGCAATTGAATTTTTTTAAGATGAAATAAGGTGCCGGGATCGCACATTCAGCAGAATTTTTCTTGACGCAAGGGGATAGTCCTCTATTATTATAGAGAATATTATCAACTTTAAACGTAAGTAAAGCAGGGATATGGGCATACAAAAAAAATATTTTATACGGCTGTTGGCAGCCCTTCCGGTTATTGTTGCGGTGCTGGTTGTGATGTATATGGTAAAAAATCGAACCGGACCGATGAAAAAACCATTGGCTGAATCCGTTAGAGCCCTTCGTGTCATCAAGGTGTCTTCCGTCGATCTGGTTCCAAAAGCCATGGGATATGGTGTTGCGGAGCCGGGTCAAATATGGCGGGCGGTTGCGGAAGTTAAGGGCACTGTGGTATTCGTACACCCGCATCTGCATCCGGGTGCATTGATTCCGGAAAAAACAGTATTGATTGAAATGAATCCGTCCGAATATGAATTGGCTGCCGCCCGTTTTCCAACCTTAAGTGCTTCCGGATCTGCTGCCAAAACCAAACAGGCGGACCTGCAGGCTAAGGAGAATTATGCCGCCGGCTTTGACGCCGCCTGGGAGATTGATATTTTTGGTGGTGTTTCCCGAAGCATCGAAGCCGCAACGGCTGATATGCACGCCTCCATGGAAGCGTTTCGCAGTATTCAGGTGTCCATGGCCGCAGAAATTGCGTTGAATTACGTCGAAGTTCGCTCGTTTCAAAATCGAATCCGCGTGGCGGAAGCGAATGTTGAAGCACAGCGTAAAACCCTCGAAGTGGTAACCGTCCGATTCGATTTGCAGCTAACGGATTCATTAGCGGTAGAACAGGCCAAAGTCAATTTTGCGGGCAGCAGGGCTAAGATTCCTCCCCTCGAAACAGGCCTGAAGCAGGCCATGAACCGCCTGGCCGTGCTTACCGGTGAAAAACCCGGGGCATTAAATAATGTTCTCCAGGATGCTGCCCCCGTCCCCACAGCTCCCGGGGAAATTGCTGTGGGAATTCCTGCCGATCTGATCAGAAGGCGCCCGGATATCCGTAAAGCGGAGCGTGAGCTGGCGGCCCAGTCCGCACGGGTGGGTGTGGTAACAGCCGACCTGTATCCGCATTTCAGCTTTAGCGGGGTACTACAGTTTCAGGCCGCAGATGCCTCCAATCTTTTCAGCACCATGAGCCGGTTGTTGAGTATCGGCCCGGCATTTCGATGGAACATCTTCAATGCCGGCAGCGTAAGGAGTAACATCCGGGTGCAAAACGAGCGGCAGAAGCAGTCTCTCATCGGGTATGAACGATCAATTCTGATTGCGCTGGAAGAAGTGGAAAATGCAATGGTAGCCTACGCACGGGAACTGGATCGTCGGGAATTCCTGGAACAAGCTGCTGCGGCTTCCCGAAAATCGGCAAATCTGGCCGAATCTCTTTATAAGGATGGCCTGAAAGACTTTATTCATGTGCTTGACGCCCAGCGTGCGCAGTTTGCCTCCGAGGATTTGCTGGCAGTCAGCAATGCCCAGGTAACCTCCAACCTGATCCGCCTCTACAAAGCCCTCGGCGGTGGCTGGAATCCCACGCATTCGATTGTTGGAAATGATTGATTTTATTTTTTTGGGCAAATGCTTGACAAACTATGTTCCATTGGTTTCAAAAAGATTGAAATTATCAGGGTTTAATGAACCTATCAGGACCTTTGAGAAGGACATTCATAAGTATAAAAAGGACAGGGAAAAAATGAGATATGATTTTGATGAAACAGTCGATCGTGAAGGCGGCCATTGTTTAAAATATGATTTCCGGAAACAGGTTTTTGGAACGGAAGATGTTCTGCCCATGTGGATTGCCGACATGGAATTCAAAACCCCGGATTTTGTCGTGGCGGCTGTCCAAAAGCGGGCTGCACACGAAATTTACGGCTATCCCTGTCGACCGGCGGAATTTTGCGATGCCGCCAGAAAATGGGTTAAATCAAGACACGGATGGGAGATTCAAAATCGCTGGATCTCCTTTTCGCCGGGTGTGGTGCCGGCACTGAGCGCCCTGATTCTGGCCCTGACCCAGCCGGGGGATAAGATCATTGCCCAGTTGCCTGCGTATCCGCCCTTTTTATCCACGGTCAAAAATCACGGGCGACGGATAGTCAACAATCCACTGAAGCATCAAAACGGTCGATACCGGATGGATTTTACGGACCTGATCCGGAAAATCGACAGCCGGGTGAAGATGATTCTTTTTTGCAGCCCCCACAACCCCTCCGGAAGGGTCTGGCAAAAAGAAGAGCTGGCGCGACTGGCCGAGATTTGCCTGGCCAACGATATCATCATCGTGTCCGATGAAATTCACTCCGACCTAGTCTTCAAGCCCCATCGGCACATACCGATGGCGGCCCTGTCCGAGGAAATCGCACGACAGACCATTACCTGTATTGCTCCAAGTAAAACCTTTAATATGGCCGGGTTGTCCACGTCGGTGATCATCTCCGGTAATCCAAAATACAAAACCGCCTTTGACAACATGCTCGACACCCTGCATATCCAGGGCGGCAATATCTTCAGCTTCCCGGCCTTGGCGGCCGCCTATAATCAGGGGGCAAAATGGCTTGAACAGCTGCTCGACTACCTGGAGAAAAATATTGATTTTGCCCTTGATTTCATCGAGCGGCATCTGCCGTTGATCAAAACCCATAAACCCGAGGCCTCCTATCTGCTCTGGCTCAATTGCAGGGCCATGGGGCTGGGTGACGAAAAACTGTTTGAATTCATGGTTGAAAAAGCCAGGGTAGGTATGAACAACGGCATTGATTTCGGCGGCGAGGGAAGGGGATTTCTGCGATTGAATGTCGCCTGCCCCCGATCGATGCTGCACCGGGCGCTTGTGCGGATTGCCGAAGCGGTCAATGAACCGGAGCAAGACATCCGGAGGCGGTAAAGGGTGGAGGGAAAGGGCGTCAGGCCCTTATGCCGACGGAGGAGATATCGAGTACAGGCGGATGAGGGCGACAACAGATGCTGTCGCCCTCACTTGCAGAACACTATGTCCGGGTACTGTTAGAATATGGGTTTAAGTTCAACCCGTCGATTCCAGGTCCGGCCCTGGTCGGTGTTGTTCGAGGCGATGGGCCTTGAAAAACCGTATCCGACAGAGGTCAGGCGGGATGCGGCAATGCCGTTTTTGACCAAATAGCCCATGACCGCTGCTGCACGGCTTTCCGACAGGGCCTGGTTGAATTTTTGGGAGCCGCGGTTGTCGGTATGCCCCTGCACTTCGACTTTCATTTTCGGACTGTTGTTGAGCACGTCAACCACTCCATCCAGTACCGGGGTCATGGATGCTTTGATGTCGGCTTTGGCCGTGTCAAACAGGACATCGCCAAGCACCCAGCAGCCCATTGCATTTACCTTGGCACCTTCGGGAGTGCCGGGGCATTTGTCCAGATAGTCGTATACGCCGTCCTTGTCGCTATCCAGCGGGCATCCGTCGGAATCCACAGCTACGCCCGCAGGTGTTTCCGGGCACTTGTCCATATAATCATATACCCCGTCACCGTCGGTGTCCAGGGGACATCCGTCGGAATCCACAGTTACACCCGCGGGTGTTTCCGGGCATTTGTCCAGATAATTGTAAACCCCGTCACCGTCATTGTCCAGCGGGCATCCGTCCTTGTCCACCGCAATGGCTGTCGGCGTTTCCGGACACTTGTCTATATAATCATATACCCCGTCACCGTCGGTGTCCAGGGGACATCCGTCGGAATCCACAGTTACACCCGCGGGTGTTTCCGGGCATTTGTCCAGATAATCGTAAACACCGTCACCATCGGTGTCGAGCCGGTCGGCGAAAAAGACTTTTCTTACAAAAGCAGCCATCTGGCTCTGGTCTGCCAGATCATCGGCCTGCACCGCAAAACCGCATTCGCCGGTTTTGGCGACCTGGTTGAGAAGTTCTTGCCCGTCAGCATCGTTTCCGATCCGGATGGTATAGATGCACAGGTTCTGCCCGTATTTTTGTTTCAGGGCTGAAGCAGCGGATACCGGGGCATTGTCCATTTCTTTGCCGTCACTGAAAACAAGCAGGGCAATGGGGCCGGCACTTTGGGCCAGGTCGGCTTGTGCAGCGGTGATGGCATCGGCAAGGGGGCTGGAGCCTCTGGCCTGATCAACAGTTGCCAGGGCCTGTTCAAATGTTGCGCCGCTGTAGTTGTCAACCCCGCAGATCAGATCGGTTTTTTTACTGAAGGGGCAATACCCGCCGCCAAAGGTTCTCAGCGCACCTTTAATGTTAAACGGCGGAATGGTCCGATTCATCCGGCTTACCGTGTCAAGGGCCAGGGCCAGTTTCTTTTTTCCCATGTAGGTTTCATTCATTGAATAGGACGCATCCAGGATGACCAGAAAATTGTCCACCCTGGGCATGTAGGCTTCGGTTGCCGCGTCGTGCAGCGGGGCATAGGCGGTTTGGGGCGGAGCCGTTGCGCAACTGACCAGAAGTGCGCAGAGCATTAGTATTGGAGCGAATTTAACTATTTTTTTTTGCATGATGCCTCCTTTTTGGGACAACAGGTTCATAAAATTAAATAACAGAAAAAAGTTTATTGAAAAAAACGGTGTCATTATCGCAATGCTGCCATACCATCGCGACAGACATCAGGTTTTGTGATTGTATAGATGCACATCCTGCTGGGGATACGGAATGTTTATGCCTTCTGCATCAAAGGCTTTTTTGATTTTTTCGGTAATATCAAATTTTACGGCCCAGTAATCGTCGGATTTGACCCAGGGTCGGACCACAAAATTCACGCTGCTGTCGGCCAACTCCATCAAAGCGATCAGGGGGGCGGGTTCTTTGAGAACACGCTCATCTGCTGCCACCACATCCGCCATGACTTTTTTGGCCTTGTCAATGTCATCGTCATAGCCGATGCCCATGACCATGTCCACGCGGCGGGTGCCTTTTACGGTCCAGTTGACGATGTTGCCGGAGGTCAGGCCGGCGTTCGGCACGATTACTGTTTTGTTGTCCGGCGTCTTTAAGGTGGTCGTAAAAAGCTGGATATCTTCAACCGTGCCGGCCACACCGGCTCCCTCGATGTAGTCGCCCATATTGATCGGCCTGAAAATGATCATCAGGAAACCGGCGGCAAAATTGGACAGGGAACCCTGCAGGGCCAGGCCGATGGCCAGACCGGCGGCGCCGAGCACCATGATAAACGATGTCGTCTGGATGCCGAGCTGCCCAAGGGCCGCGATAATTACAAAGACCAGCAGGCCGATATAGGCCAGATTGGCGGTAAAAGAGATCAGTGTGGGATCAATTTTTCGTTTTCCCATAATTTTTTTGACCAGATTGGTCACTGCCCGGGCCACCCATCGACCGATGATAAAGACGGCAATGGCCGCAATGACCTTGATGCCGTAAATTGTCAGAAACTCGATGATTCTGGATGTAAGATTTTCCATGGGTAAAATTCCTTTTCTGAGTAAGTTTGAATTTTCATAAGCTGTTGCTGGAAAATATTAAGATGCAGAGATGTTTTTTTATTGCTTTGCCACACATCTATGCCGGCCGTTACGCTGTTGTTCAAAATTGAAGTTTTTTGAGCAGGCCTTTGGCCGCTTCCTCCAGTTGCCGGGTATCCTCTTTTGCGGGCAGCCCGTCTTTGAGGCTTTCTTTCAGATCCGGAAGCCCCGCACCGATCTGCTGCTGCAGGATGCCTTTGAGATCCGGTCGGAATTTGGGAGCGCTGAAAGTGCCGGTGACCAGGATCGGCACGGTAATCCCGGAGCGGTCTGTGGCGTCGCCCTGGCCCGTCAGGGTGGCGACAACCTTTGGTTCTATCCTGAAATCAAGACCTTCCCCGACCAGGTCTGCCGTGCCGGCTGCCAGAACCCGCAGCAGTGGAGATGCGATGGATGTTTTGTCGGTCCTGAAAATGCCTTTTTGAAGGGTAAAGGGCACATGCAGTTCGGAAAAATCGGTACGCGGTCGCTGTGCTTCTTTTTCGGCCAGACCGAAGGCTGCTTTGGCATTGCGGGCCATACCGGCCAGGTCAACGCCCTTGATTGCGCCGTCCGCAAACGAAAGGTCTCCTGCGCCGTTTAAGGTTTTTTTGATCTGTTCCGGAATATCCCCTGAAAATTGCAGGTTCACCTTTGCCTGCATGGCCCCTTCGAGCAGGTCTTTTTTCAGGACGTCTCTGAGCAGAGGGCCGACCTGGATGCCCCCGGCGGTCAAGGCGATTTCCGCCCTGGGCGTGTCGCGACGAACATCCAGTGTGCCTGACGTATCCATGCTGCCCTGATAAAGATTCATGGACAGGGGTTTGAGCTGAAACCGTCCCTTTTTGCCGGTCACTTTGACCTTGAGATCCTGGATCCGGGCATTGGCGACCTTGAGTTGACCGGCCTGAAAACTGCCGTTCAGAACAAGTTTTCGAAGTGGTGCATAGTTTATTTTTTGAGGAGCTGCTTGATCGGTTTTAGATTTTTGAGTATCACCAGGGTCTTTTTCAACCGGTGGCGGCATATAGCGGTCCAGGTCGATTGCATCGAGAGCCAGATCAAAGGCAATATCGGGTTTTGCAAAATCTTTGGCCTGTGCGGAAAATTTCAGCTCTGAGTTATCCAGCTTTAAAACCCCTTTTGAAATCGCTATATTTTTCGGACTTCCCTTTATGCCTGCCGCCAGGGAGATGTGATTCAGGACCTCGGGATCCATGGTTTGAAGCGGAAAGTCACGGCCCAAAGCGGCGAACAGCTTTCGTGGTGAAAACGGGTCGATTTTGATCGAAAGGTCAAAACCGGGATTGGCTGCAGGATCGCTGATTGTACCTGCAAGGTTGATGGCCAGTTGTTCCAGAGCTTTTAAGGAAAAATCCACCGGTATGGTGCCTTTTCCCGGCCTGCTGCCGACAGGCCCGACACTTCCCTGAATGCTCAGGGGGCGGTCGTCAATCCGGGCGGAAAGGGTAATCAGAATCGGTTTGTCCAGGGAAACATCCTTGAGGTCGAGGTTGAAATCGGAAACTTCATACCGGTCCCCTGCAGCGTGATCGAGCCAGACCACTGAACCGTTGTTGATCCGGAACTCTCCAACGGCAAGGGATTTGAGGGGCAATGAACCGGCGGAAGTCTCCCCCGATTTTTTTCCAGCAGGTTTCAGTGTGTCGGCATCAGGCTCTCCGGCATGCCCGATGCCTTCCCAGCCCGCCTGCCCGTCTTTTCTTTTTTCCAGTATGATTTTGACCCCGTTTAAGACAAAGCGTTTGACCTGGACATCCTTGAACAGGAGCGGGAAGAGTTTTACCTTGACGTCAAAATCGGCAATAACCAGGAGATCCTTTTCTGCAAAGCCGGCGGGATTACCCAGGTGCAGGTCGGAAAAAGAGAGCCCGGCCCAGGGGAAAAGGGAGAGCTTAAGGTCTCCGCCCAGGTTAACGGCGCGCCCTGTGGCATCGGCGATTTGTTTTTCAATCCGGGGTTTATAGTCCTGGATGTCTATGACCATGGGAATGATGAGAAGCGCAAGGATGACCAGAACCGTCAGCCCGCCGCCGATGATGAGAATCCATTTAATTGCTTTGTTCATGGTGGGCCTCCTATATTTTTTATGTCAGAAAATAAAAGGCAGAAAATGAATATATAACAAATAAACAAACAAAGCACAATAAATAAACAACAATAACCAAAATTCAAAATTGGAAAATGTTATTTCCGAGTTTAACTCTATCGTCGACCATTTTTGGATGAATTTAAAATATTTTTGCCGGGTCCGGAACACGAAGAAATTATTATTGTTTATGAAATCAGGATGATTCTCAGATCCATCACATTGGTGTTGGTGGGGCCGGTTTTAATCAGATTCCCAAGGGGTTCGAAAAAATGATAGGCATCATTGTCGGCCAGGTATTTATGAGGGTCCAGGCCAAGGGCTATTGCTCTATCAACTGTTGTGCCGTCGGCAACGGCGCCGGCTGCATCCGTGGGCCCGTCCGTACCGTCCGTGCCTCCGCTCAAGACAGTGATGTCTTTATATCCTGCTATATCCATGGCCGCGGCAAGGGTAAATTCCTGGTTTCTGCCGCCAAGCCCTTTGCCCTTTATGGTCACCGTGGTTTCGCCGCCCGAGAGGATGCACAGCGGCACGGCCATGGGATTGCCTGTTTTCACAACCTCCCTGGCAATCGCACCGTGGACCCGTGCCACATCCCGGGTTTCCCCTTCGATCATGGAAGATAGAATCAGGGTGTGGTAGCCGAGATTTTCCGCGGCGGATTTTGCCGCATTTACTGCGTCTATATTCCGGCCGATAATCAGGTTACGGGTTTTTTTAAATGCAGAATCACCGGCTTTCGGTGTTTCCGGGATTTGCCCTGAAAGGCCGGCCTTTAAATGGGCGGCCACTGTCTCGGGCAGGTGCTCCTCGATGCCGTATCCGGTGATGATATCCATGCAGTCGGCAAAGGTGCTCGAATCGGGTACGCAGGGGCCCGAGGCGATGACATCCAGATCATCGCCCACTACATCGGACAGGATCAGGGAGACCAGTGTGGCCGGACTTGCGGCCCGGGCCAGCATACCCCCCTTGATGTCCGACAGGTGCTTGCGGATGGTGTTGATTTCGTGAATGGCGGCACCGCAGGTCAGCAGCACGCCGGTGGTCTTCTGCTTGTCCGCAAGGCTCAGTCCCCGGGCCGGCAGGGGCATCAGGGCCGAGCCTCCTCCGGAAATCAGGCAGATGACCAGATCATCGGATTCGGCGGATTCGGCCATGGCAGCAATGGCCATGGCCCCTTCCTCGCCGTTTTTGTCGGGTACCGGATGGCCGGCCTCCACGATTTGAATCCTGTTTAATTCAGCCAGGTGCCCGTATTTGACACTGATCACACCGTCTGAAATCCAATCACCCAGGATAGCCTCCATCTCCGCTGCCATGGCAGCCCCGGCCTTTCCAGCGCCCACAACAAGGATTTTTTTATATTCAGACAGATCATAGACCTCGCTGCCGATGGTCAGGCAGTTTTCCCGGCGCTTGCAGTGCCTGGCGATGGCACTTCCCGGGGCCACGGCTTTGAGACCCGCTTTAAAAATGTCAAGTGCATGGGTTCTTCGTGTATTCATTTCTTTTAGATCGGTTTTCATTTACAGCGTTTTCCTTTTCGCAGCCCTTAAACCATGGTCCATGATAAAAGATGGCGTTGGTTGCTCTCCAACGATGTTTTATTGTAACCGTCCGGCACAGGTTCAAGACGGTTTTTCAATATCGCCAAGAAAGGCTATCCCGAAATAGTTCTGCAAAGATCATAAGCCGGAAATTTTGAATCTGTCAATTCCAAATTATCCGGCCCCGGTGAATACGTTCCGCCCTGATCGAACCGGTGCTTTTCATGTTGACTCGATTGTATCAATCTCTGTAAGATTAAAATTTCAGGTTAGGTGGTTGTCGATGGTGTGCCGGTGAACCGCCGATACACCGATAACAGCAGTGCGGATTGACTCAAAAATTGTTCAATTTAGTATATAAGCCGGATGCTGACCGAAGATTTCATAGTGTCGATTTTAAAGGATATTATATGTCCATAATTACTTTGAACTACGGCAGCGAAGGCATTCAACTTGATCTGCCGGAGCAATGGGATGTCACCTGTATTGAAAAAAAAACAATGCCGGTACTCGATGATCCGGCAGTCAGTGTTTTGAAAGCTTTTTCCGATCCTGTGGGGTCTGATACGCTTCAAAATGCTGCTCGCGGATGCCATGATGCCTGCATTTTGATTTGCGATATTACCCGGCCGGTGCCAAACGGCATTATTTTGCCCGCCCTGATCCGTGAACTGCTGAAAGCCGGAATCACCGCCGGGAACATCACCGTTCTGGTGGCAACCGGTCTGCACAGACCCAATGAAGGAAAAGAACTCGATGAACTGGTAGGAGACCCGTGGGTATTGGACACGGTTCGTTTTGAGAATCATTTCGCTCGAAATGACGAAGACCATGTCGATCTGGGAAAGACCGGATGCGGGATACCGATTCGGCTTGACCGGCGGTTTGTCGATGCAGATCTGAAAATTGTCACAGGACTTGTGGAGCCGCATTTTATGGCCGGGTATTCCGGCGGAAGAAAAGTCATCACACCCGGAATCGCCCACAGGGAAACCATCGGACGATTTCATGCTGCACGGTTTTTGGAACACCCTCGAGCAGCCAACTGCGTTCTTGAGGGAAATCCGCTGCATGCTGTTCAGCTTGAAATTCTGGAAAAATTATCGCCGGTGATGGCCATCAATACCGTTATAGATGACAAACGGCAGCTTTCCTTTGTAAATTTCGGCGACATCCGGCAAAGCCATCCGGCGGCTGTGGAATACCTTGAGAAATATTCGGTCATCCGTGTTGAAAATAAATTTTCAACCGTTTTAACAAGCGCCGGCGGGTACCCGCTGGATAAAACGTATTATCAGACCGTCAAGGGCATGGTCGGCGCCATGGATATTCTAAAACCGGGCGGGAACCTGATCATCGTATCCGAATGTTCCGAAGGCATGGGTTCGGCGGCCTATGTCGATGCGCAACAGCGGCTTGTCAACCTGGGACCGGAAGGTTTTCTGGACAGCCTCAGGCGGAAAAATATTGCTGATGTGGATGAGTGGCAAACCGAGATGCAGTTAAAACCCATGCGGATCGGATGCATCCATCTGTATAGCAGGGGGCTCTCAGACAAAGACTGGGCATTGACGGGTATCGCCAGGGTCAAAAACCTGGAAGAAACGATTCGGCTATGTATGGGAAAAGAGGGAAATAAAAAAATTGCAGTCATACGGGAAGGCCCCTATGTAATGCCTGTTTATAACCGCCAATGAGGATAGATACATCTGTTTTTCAGGCAAATGGGTAAAAAAAGAAAATCGTATTTTGATATAACGAAAAAGGGTATCATGGAAAAACTGTATGTCATATCTGCTGTCGGAAAGGATCAACCCGGCCTGGTTCATGCCGTCACCCGGGCTTTGGGAGAACTGCATATCAATATTGTCGACATTGAGGCCCGTTCGATTCGCGGGTATTTTTCGCTGTTTTTTGTGGTTGATCTGGGCACATCCGGGTATGGCGAAGCAGAGATGATGAAAAATCTGGCTCCGATGCAGGCCTATTTCAGCCTGGGATTGCACGTGGAACCTTATGACGAAGGCCGCCGCAAAATCAGCAAACAGATGATGCTGATGACGGTTATGGGGGCGGATCGACCCGGAATTGTCGCGGAGGTATCCGGGATGTTTTCCCGAAACCAGGTAAATATTGAGGCCATCAAGATGATTGCCCGGGGTGAGTATATTGCCATGGAAATTTCAGTGGACACATCGGAACTGGAAGACCTTGGGGCTTTTCGCAGGGCCATGATGGATTTTTCAGATGAGACCGGACTGGATGTTTCCCTGCGCGGTGATGATATTTTCCAAAAACCCAGACGGGTGGTGGTTTTTGACTGCGACAGTACCATCATCAAGGAAGAGGTCATCGATGAACTGGCCAAAATTGCAGGTGTGGAGCAGAGGGTCAAGAAGGTGACGACCCGGGCCATGAACGGTGAAATCGATTTTGACGAGTCCATCAAAAAGCGCGTGGACCTGCTGAAGGGACTGACCGTGGATCAGCTTGAGAAACTCACCCACACCATTCATCTGACCCCGGGCGCCCAAGAGCTGATTTCGGCTTTGCGGTTTATGGGATATAAGGTGGGCGTGATCTCAGGCGGGTTCTCTTTTTTTACCAACTACCTCAAAAAGCAGCTTCATCTGGATTACGTGTTTGCCAATGAGTTGGAAATTGTAAACGGGAAGACCACCGGAAAGATCGAGGGCGGCATTCTCGGGGCCGAGAGCAAGGCCGATATTATCAAGCAGATTGCAGAAAAGGAAAATATTTCGGTAGACCAGATCGTTGCCGTAGGCGACGGGGCCAACGACCGGTTTATGCTGCAGAAGGCAGGGCTGGCCATTGCCTTCAACCCCAAGGAGGTCCTCAAGGAATTCAGTGACGGCATTATTACCTCGGACAATATCTCCGGGCTGCTTTATTTTCTGGGAGCACCGGATTCTTTGCTGAAAAAATTTCAGCACGACCAGAAAAAGGGGGCGTCCTAACCCGGATAACCCGGCGTTATTTGTCATTTTGATTCTTTTTTATTTTAGATTTGAGACACTGAACGGTTACAAAAATGAAGATATATCGCGTGGGCGGCTCGGTGCGGGACGAATTTTCAGGCCGCGATTATAAAGATAACGACTATGTGGTTTTCGGGGCGTCGGAACCCGAATTTCTGCAGCGGTTTCCCGGGGCAAAAAAAGTGGGAGGCAGGGTCTGCGTATATATCGTTAAAGGCGATGAATATACCCTGGCCGATGCTGCGGATATCGAATCCGACCTGCTGCAGCGAGACCTCACCATCAATGCCATGGCAAGGGATGAAGAAGGCCGTCTGGTTGCACATCCCCTGGCGCTTTCCGACCTCCAAAGTAAAACTCTGCGCCCTGTTTCCAAAGCAAATTTTTTTCATGATCCGCTGCGGGTTTTTCGAGCCGCCCGCTTTGCCGCCTGCATGCCTGATTTCAGGATACATGACAGCTTGCCCGAGGCAATGCTTCAGGTGGGTGAAAAGGGATTGCTGGACAATATTGCCGCCGAGCGGGTGGGCAATGAAACCCTGCGGGCCTGCGCCGGTGAAAGGCCCGGTAATTTTCTGCGGTTGATTTCCCAAACAGCCTGTATGGCCCCCTGGTTCAGGGAGCTGGCAGGTGCCGCTCAGATACCTGCCGGACCGGCGCCGTTTCACAATGAATCATTGATTGATCATCTATCTCAGGTCATGGACCTCCTAAGTGGTTCGACCATTGGCGTGTGGATGGCCCTGTGTCATGACCTGGGCAAGACCGGTACGGACCCGGCCATGTGGCCCCATCATCATCACCATGACCGGATTGGCCGGGAATCGGCCCTGGATCTGGGATGGCGCCTTAAACTGCCCAGGCGCTTCATTGCTGCCGGGGCTGCTGCGGCCCGACGGCATATGGTCGTTGGCAATTACGACCGGCTGGGTGTGAGCACTAAGGTCAGCCTCCTTGTGCAGCTTCACAAACTCTCTCTTGTCGACGAGATGTTTGCACTTGCAGTGGCGGATCAAAAGGCAGATTTCAGGTCCCGGGCCGGAGCTGATCTTGAAGTCCTTCTGGCCGTAAAACTGCCCCGAAAACATTGTGGACAGGGAGCCCGATCAGGTGAAATTCTGCACCAGCTGCGGTGTGAGGCAATGGCAGGAAAGGATTGAGGGCCTCCATCTACAGCCTTTCCGGATTGTCCGGATGAATATCGCCTGTGTGGAGGGGGAAGCGGCCGGTGGGGAGGTCCTTGAAATAGAGACGAAGGGTTTCCCGGATCACCGTGAACGCCAGTTCATCCCAGGGAATCGCCTGTTTTGTAAACAGCTTTGCCTCCAGACTTTCCTTGCCCGGTGTAAAGACAGGATTGGTTACACGGGCAAGGAACATGAGGTAGATCTGGCTGACAAAGGTAAGGTCAAAAAGTGCATAGGGTTCCAGGATCAATACCTTTGCACCGGATTCTTCCAGGGTTTCACGCCCGGCACCCTGGGCCAGGGTTTCGTTGTTTTCCAGATAGCCGGCAGGCAGGGTCCATTTTCCATATCCCGGATTGATGGCTCGTCGGCATAAAAGTATCCTGCCTCTGTATTCGGGAATGGCGCCCACGACCATTATGGGGTTCTGGTAATGGATGGTTTTACAGGCATCACAGACAAAACGCACCCGATCGTCGTCTCTGGGTATGCGTTTTGAAACCGGCGCACCACATTTGCTGCAGAATTTCATGTAGATCAACTGCCTCCGGTCTTTGCAAAGGTTTTGAGTATTCGGCTTTTGGCATTCTTGTCCATATCATCCAGTGCAAAGGAAAGGCCTGCCTCCAGCAGGGCTGATTTGTTTTCGATGGCAAGTCCTTCCAGTTTGAGTGTATGAAATTTGCGGTTAAACCGTTCGATAATAGCCACGGAAAGATAGAATCCGGCTTTTTTTTTAGATACTGCTGTTCGAGGTTTCGTCATCGGTCCTGTAGCACTGCTCACAGGGTCGAATGGATTGTTTTTGAGTAAATTCGGGGTTTTCTTTTTGTTTGATGCCATCGTCTTCAATTCTCCGAAACAGTTTTTCATAGTCGCGGGCCCCAATAGCCCGGCGGCTGTATTCAAAAATGGTCTTTCCCCGGGACGGTGCCTCGGACAGACGGACGTTATAATGGATCGGTGCACAGAGTTGTTTGTTGAACAGTTTTTTTAGTTGCCTGAAAATATCGAAACTCTGCCGGGTCCGTTTGTCGAACATCGTCGGCAGTATATAGTTGAGTTGAAGGTCTTCATTTAACCTCTGGGCTGACATCAGATAACCGAAGAATGTTTTCAGGCCTTCCAGGGCCGGCCCCTGCAGGGCTACCGGGCAAAGGACCTCACGGGTGGTCATCAGGATGTTTACGCTGAGCACATCCCAGCCCGGCGCACAGTCAAAAATCATATAATCGATGCTTCCCTGTTTGGGGACGATGGATTTTCGCAGCACACTCTGACGCACGTTGCCGGGCTGCTCGCCCAACCAGTTTTTCAGTTCTACCAGCTTGATTCCGCCGTCCAGGAGCCAAAGATTGTCACGACACAGGTAAACCGCCTCGTTTCTGGCAACGGCTGTGCCCTTGCCGTCATTTCCGGTTATAAATTCGTAGAGCCCGTACTCCGGCTTGACGCCCAGAAATTTCGCATCCTGGCCCTGGGTATCGCAATCCACCAGCAATACGCGTTTCCCCTGCATGGCCAACCCGTGGGCAAGGTTTACAGCAGTGGTGGTTTTCCCCACGCCCCCCTTGGCCATGGCAATTGCAATTTTTCTCATGTATAGGAACCCTCCTCCACGTTTTCTTCCGGCCTGGGATCATCATGGCGCATTGTGGCCAGTTCATTCAAGGCCTCCCTTATTTCCCTGGAACCCCTTTCAAATACTTTTTTTACGGAAAAGTATTCATACTCCACCTCCCCAAGGGGAAAAACACCGCCGGTTTTTTTGAGATAGGCCAGGACAATATCACGAACCGAGTTCCAACTGTCCTTGCGGGCCTGGTTGTCCAGCGATGTCAGATTGTCCGGGGCTTTAAGCTGCTTGTCCAGAAAGCGGGCTGCAAATTTTTTCTTTAAAAAAGTCATCCATATGAAAAAGATAACCAGGGCGGTTCCTCCGCCGGCACTTGAAAAAATGACCGGGTCCAGTATGCCAAGGTAAGTACCGATTCCGAATGCGGCCCCGGCACCTATGGCCAGGCTTGACAAAAGCCCTATAAAACTGAATTTGATGGCAAATGTGCGCCATCGCCGGCGGTAATTGAACAGGGCTTCGGTCATATGCGTGAGGCGCTCTCCATGGGTTTCGATAAATGTCGCCAGGTTGTCCAGCCGATGGTGCGGGGCCTGGAGAATTGCTTTTTTCAGATTTTCCTGCTGATTTTCAATAAGGTCCAGATAGCGCATATCCTGCTGAGAGCCATTGGCCAAATGGCCTGCGGCCCGGGCCTTTGGCGAGTAGGTCAGATGGATAACGGGGATATCCTTGCGTCCGGTACTCTGGGACAGGTTCCAGCAAAGTGTGCCGTATACCTGCAGGAGATCAGCCATGGATGCGCATTCATCGATGCGGTTGAGCACAAACAGGATGCGGTCTTCAAATGTGTGGGCCGGCAGCGTATCCCTGATGCTGGTATAGGTCTCCCGGACGGTTCCGGCCTTATGGGGATCAAACAGGATCAGAACGAGGTCGGCAATTCTGGCCAGTTCGCCAATGGCTTTTTGGTAGCTGTATCCCCTGTCCCTTTCAGTAATGCTGTCCAGCATACCCGGGGTATCAATGATGGCCAGATTTTTCAGAAACGGGGAGTTGACTTTTTTAAGGCGCAGGTGAGAGGCAAAGCGCTGACCGTATTTTTTCAGGCCTTCGAATGGGTATTCCGGATCATTGAGCAGAAATTTTCCGTCCCGTTTTTCCACGACATGCACGGTATCGGTGTCATCGTCGGCATCGCCCCAGGTAATCACTGTGAAGGAATCATCCGTGGGAGCCTGACCTGTGGCCTGGACCTCGCCGCCCAGCAGTTCGTTTATCAATGTGGATTTTCCAGAAGAGTAATTTCCCAGCATCAGCACCAGGGGGCACCATTTGATGTTGGTTTCAAGGGGGACGTCACTGTATCCGTAGCGCATGGCCACCGGGGTTAGATATTTTTCTACAAGGCCTAAAAATTCAGCCCGCAGGGAATCGATATTATTTTCCTGATCCATTCAGTTCTCCTGTTCCATAAGCGTTTGAATACGTTGACGCAGTGTTTCAGTGACAAACCGGATTTGTGCCGGGGTATGGGCCGGTATCGGGACCGGATCAAAGCAGATGGGGGTGCCGAAGTTGATGGTCACCGGTACTCTTTTGATACCTGCTGCCCAGCGCGGCATGAGTTCATAGGCCCCGTTGATTCCCACCGGAATAACAGGGTGCCCGGCAGCCAGAATCAGGCGCATGGTACCCTGTTTGAATCTCATCATTTTTTCGTCCCAGTTGCGTTCGCCTTCCGGAAACACGCCCATAATATGTTCGTTTTGAAGAATACGCAAAGCATTTCTGACTGCTTGCACATCCGTGGTATAACGCCTTACGGGAAAAGACCGCGCCAGTTTTAAAAATCGGCGCATCAGAGGGTGTGCGTACTGCGAATTTTTGGCCATGAACCAGATGTGGCGCTGTGGATAGACCGATAAAATAATCGAATCCAGAAACGACGCATGGTTGGCTACAAGAATGGCCGGTCCTTTGGCAGGAATATGGTCAAGGCCCGTGACCCGAATCCGGAAAACAGCTGTTATGATCCGTTTTAATACAACCCTCAGGATGGCAATTAAAATTTTTGGTTCTTTTTTATACCATCGGTGCTCCGGAATCCGGACAGGCCGAATCATTGCAGGGCGTATCGGCAGAGGCCGTGAATCTGAGGCGAATTTTATCCGTGGGCAAAACTCGATGATACGTTCGGTTGCGTGATATTTTCTGATAGCTTTTTGAATGCAGTCTTCCCACTTTTTCCCGGATTCTTTCAGGAAATCAAAAAAGAAGACACCCTGCCCGGGGCAGACAATGATGACGGTATTGGATTCTATGGTGACGGCCCTGATGGATTTGAACAGGATGTTTTCCATAATTTTGTCGCCGGAAAAAACAAGCTGTTTTTTTTTCAGTGAGAGGGTTCCTTCATCCATGGGCCGGCGGCCGAAGCGGGTCGCAATGATGCCGGAAGGTCCCTTGTAAATCTCTTGGGACGTCTCCTTGAACAGACGAATCCGGCGGCTGCGCAAGACAGTCCCATTCACGGCCTGGGGCAATTCAAAAGCAAGCACCCTGGCGTACCAGTATGAAACGTGCGCAGCCTTCCCGTTAATTGCAAGCGTGGATCTGGAAAGCAGTTTAGCCCCAGCACCGCAACCTGTGCACTGCCCATTTGAAAACCAGTCAAACCTGCCGCAAACCGGGCATCTGTAAATCAGGTCCGTGATCATAAGATAATGGTAAAAATCAGTTTAAGAAAAGGGATTTTGCAACTGCCGATATAAGACATGAATGTATCAAAACAGGTTGAATGTGTCAAAGTTAATATGAAGGGGGAAATATTAATGGGGAATAAGGAAATAGAAAATAGGAATGGGGCATGGATGGCTGAGAATTATAGATGATAGAAAATGTAGGGGTCGCCTTGTGCCTGCCCTGTCAGGGGCAAATGCCCATGATGATGCCGGAATCATTCGGGGTGTTGACCGGAATACGTTGGATCTTTTTTACGCCGGCCTGGTTCAGCATGTCTTTTATCTGCTGCTCTGCATATGCCTGCCCGGACTGGGTTCCCGTCAGCATATTCAGGGCAAAGAGTGTGGGAAACAGGGGGCCGTCCATGGTGTCGTTCAAGATAAAATCATGGATGATGATCATTCCGCCCGGCGCTAAGGCATCTGCTGCTTTTTGAATGATCCGTTGGCAGTCATTAATACCTTCTCCGTGGAGAATGTGCGACAGCCAGGCAACATCGTACGCACCTGGAATCGGGCCGTCCACATAATTGCCGTCTAAAAATTCAATGCGCTCATCCATGTTGAACCGGGCAATGGTTTTTTCGGCAAAGGGCCGGGTGGTGGGCAGGTCATAGACCGTGGCCGCAAGCGTTGGATTATGGCGGCAGAAATGAATGGCCCAGGTCCCGGGCCCGCCACCCAAGTCCAGTAGATGTTTTCGGCCGGAAAGATCGATTTCCGGTACCAGATCGGGAGCCAGCCCCATGGCTATGGTGAACATTCCCATTAGGAAGTTTTTCCGTGCTTCCTGGCTGTAGTGTGAAACTCGACCCCTTATCGGTGATCCGGTTTTTACGGCCTCATCCAGTCTGGACCAGGATTCAACCAGGTTCTGGTGATGCAGGATCATATACCCGATATACCGGGGCAGATCCTTGCGCAGAAACAGGGTGGACTGTGGCGTATTGGCCCATGTATCACCGTCTTTAACCAGAAGTTCCATGGCGGTCAGGGCGTTCAGGAGCATGGACAGCGCTCTCGGGTCGGCATTGATTGTGTCGGCAATGTCTTGGCATGTGCGTTTTTTTTCGCCCAGTACCGTAAACAGATCCAGCTTTACGCCGGCGTGCAGGGTGCAGGTTTCCCAGTAAGACCCGGATAGTTGAAGTAGCTTTCCGGGGTTTAAATTTTCCGTACCCATGGCTTTTTTCCTGTTTTTGTTAAAATAGCCCTGGCCGGGATCAGCCCGGTGGCACTGGCCGATACGATATTACCGGCTACCCCGGGACCGTCACCGGCCACATACATGCCTTTGATACCTGTTTCCAGGTCATTGGAGGTCTCCACCTGCGTAGCAAAAAATTTTATTTCCGGAGCATAAAGCAGGGTCTCGTCGTTATACACGCCCGGAATCATGTAGTTGAGTTTTTCCAGCCCCTCCATAAGGTTGCTCAATATACGTTCGGGCAGGGCCATGGCAATATCGCCGCACACCACATCGTTCATGGTGGGCTCGATATAGCCTTTCTTGATGCGGTTCCAGGTGCTGCGCCGGCCACGTTTCAGGTCGCCGAAACGCTGCAGGATCGGTTTGCCGCCGCCGATGATGGATGCCAGGCGTCCGATGGATTCTCCATAGGCCTGGTTGTCCGTGACCGGTTCGGTGAGTACCACCTTGGATAAAAACGCAAAGTTGGTGTTGTCCGATTTCTTGTCATGATAGGCGTGTCCGTTGACGCAGGCAAAGTCCTCGTAGCTTTCAATGGCCACGAATCCGCCCTGGTTGGTGCAGAAAGTACGCGTCTGGTCATCGTACTTCTGGGTCTGGATAAAGAAGGTAGGGTCATAAATCACATCGCACAGATCCTGCATGATATCGTTGTGGACTTCCACCCGTACGCCGACTTCGATTCCGCGCTGGGTCAACCCCAGGTTATACTTCTGGGCCAGTTCGCTCACCCAGTTGGCTCCGGCTCGCCCGGGGGCCAGGATGACGTTGTTGGAAAAATAGCGGCCTTTCGGGGTGATCACTCCGGTAATTGCGCCGTTTTTTACCTGGATATCCAGGACTTCTTCGGAGGTGTGGATATCGACTCCGCCGGAGCGGATATAATCGGCCATCCCGGTTATATGCTTCGGCAGGTGATCTGTGCCGAGATGCTTCTGGCGGATTATCAAAAGATCGATGCCGTACCGTTTGGCTTCCTTGCGCAGTCGTGCCGCCTCTTTCATATCCGTTGGATAAACCGTGCCGTCCATTCCAAAATGGTTAAATATCTGTTCCGTCTCGTCAATCAGCCGGATGGCATCGGATGCAGGCATAAACTGGGTGAGGTCGGTTTTCCCCAGTTTGTGGATATAATTCAGCTTGCCGTCGGAAAACAGCCCGGCCCCGCCGATCCCGTTTAAGATGTTGCAGGGCGAACATTTTTGGCACTTTACCTCTTTGGTAATGGGGCAATGGCGGTTTTTTGTAGATTTGCCCCTTTCAAGCAGCAGGACTTTCAGGTCTGAATTTTCACACAGATAATATGCGGAAAAGAGCCCCGCAGGTCCCCCGCCGACGATAATTACATCATAGTGCCGGTTTGTCATGTTTTTCCCTCAATATAAGAAGAACGTTTATAAAAATGCTATGCGAAAAAAAAATTAAAAGCAAATGAAAACCGGTCCGCCGGCCTGATTTTCGGGCGATTTAGGCCCCTGTTTGAATAAAAAAATTTATTTTCCATATCCGGGGACAAATAAATATTGACAGGCATAATCGTTTTTGTTAAATCGCTTAACACATTTTGGGGCTGTAGCTCAGCTGGGAGAGCGCATGACTGGCAGTCATGAGGTCCGGGGTTCGAGCCCCCGTAGCTCCACCATAAAAAATCAAAGCGGGATGCTTACAACGAAGCATCCCGCTTTTTTTTGCCGTGGCCTGAATTTTTCAGGTCCTCTTTATTGTGTGGCCTAAACCGGATAAACCCGCCAAAGGCGGACAAGCCGGTGCTGTTGAAAAAGGCGTATGCCGCAAATCACAAATTACAAGCACCAAAAGACAAACAATTTCCAAATTTCGGTTATATCTCATTCCCGTTGCATTGAGCCCCGGGACAGGGAAAAGAAAATACCCAGGATGCACAATGCTGTGAATATTTTCAGGCTGATGCCCATGCTTATCAGGAAACGGTCGTAATTGGCCTCCGTGATGGCTGTTTTTCCGATTATTATTGAAAATATAACGGTTACCATGGCCATGCTCGTCATCTGTCCGACCAACCGCATTGTCGCCACAGTGCCGGATGCCGTTCCGTAGTATTTTGGCGGCACCGCCCCCATGATGGCATTCATGTTGGGTGAAGAGAAAAGGGCAAAACCGATGCCGAGCATGACCAGTGTCCCGGCAATGAAATAAACCGGTGAGGAAAAATCTAGCATTGTTAAAAAAATCAACCCGAGAGCGGTCACAGTCATACCGCTCGAAGCGATCATGCGAGGCTCGACCCGGTCTGAAATCTTTCCCGCCACCGGGGAGAAGATGGCCATGCAAACAGGCTGGGCCACCAGGAGCATGCCGGCCGCCTGCGGGCTCATACCTTTGATATACTGAAGATAAAGGCTCATCAAAAAGGTCACGGCAAATGTCGCGGCGTAATGGATAAGTGCTGCAGAACTGGAAAATGCGAACAGTTTATTTTCGCTGAAGAGCCTGACTTCGAAAACAGGGTACGTTGTTTGGATTTCGTGCCGGACAAAGGCTGCCAGCAGTACAAAACCGCTAACGATCATATAGACGGCAATTTTATTCGGCAGAAGTGTCGCTCCGTATACCAGCAGGACCAGCGCGATCCCATACAGAAGGCTGCCCGTGACATCGAACGGTTCCCCCGCAGCGTCGGCCCACTCGCCCTTCAGGTATTTTATTGTAATCCAGATGCTAAAGAGCCCGATGGCGGTGGAGACCAAAAAGATACTGCGCCAGCCGAAATGCTGTGCCATGACCCCTCCGCCGAACGGGCCGACGGAAAGACCCATGTAAACGGCAGCTACATAGATGCCGATGGCTTTCCCCCTTCGCCGGGGCGGAAACACGGACGTCAGTATCGCCATCCCCGTTGTCACGGTCATGGCGGCACCGCAGCCCTGGAACACCCGCAGGAAAATCAGGCTTTTCACCGAACCGGAAAAAATAGTTAAAAAAGTGGACAGGGTGAAGATGATCAACCCTGAAACAAAAATTCGCTTCCGGCCGTGGATGTCGGAAATCCTGCCCATGGGAACCAGGCATACCGCCGTGGCCAGTAGGTACGAGGTGGCGATCCAGCTCAACGCCACCGCATTGACTTTAAAATCCTTCTGGATGGCCGGCAACGCCACGTTCACCGCCGACAGCATAAACGGTCCTAAAAAGGATGTGACCGTGGTCACCGTCAGGGCGGAACGTTCCATCTTGCGGTCTTCATTTGATGTTTTATCCATAAATTTCGATGTATTAAACCTTTCCATAGTTAACAAAATATCGAAAATTTCTTATTCCCATTCCCTTTTAATGCCAACATCTAATGGCTAACCGCACAGGTTGAATTATTTCAATTCAAGTTCCGGTCTTAAAATCCTGGCGACATAGTGATCACCAACGCTTTCTCTTGCAACCAATTCGCGGATACGTTCAAAGGTTTCAGATTCGCATCCCGCAATTTCGGCAGCCTTCATCGTGTAGCCGTAGGCATCTTCAACATCGATGCCGTTGATCTCGTAGCCATACCCTTTTACCAGCCATCGCAGGGCCGCCACGCCTGCCTCGACGGCAAATTTAGGTTCGGCCTCGGCCATGTCCCGGGCCGCCCGGGTAAGGGTTCTGGGATCGCAGGGGGTGCGATTGGCCAGCTCTATGGCTTCATTATAGAGCCCCACGGACTTGGCGGCGGCAAACCATTTACCCTTGTCCTCGGGGGTGCCGGCAACCAGATTATTCAAAATATCAACAGGGTTTTTGTTCGGATATTTTTTGACAATGGCGCGAAAGGTAGCCAAGTAGGTGGTTTTTTGATTGGCCATTGTGGCATACCGACTGTAGGCTTCCTCAGCCAAGCCGCTGGTCAGCAGGATCTCTTCACAGGCTTCATCGATGATGACATCCGGTCCATTCACTCCCCGGGATGCCTCGGCAAAACGGAGGGCCTCGGCCTTTTTGCCCATGGCCACCAATGCTTTCACTCCCCATCTCCGTTCAGGCCAGAATTTGAAGGGCGCCCCTTTGAGCAGTTCCACGATTTTATTATTCCTCCCGGCCTTGAGCAGCGAGCTCAGGCAGGCCGACGTCCCCTTGAAATACATGCCCGGTTTCCTGTTCGGGCGCCATGCCAGCCGTAATGTATCGATAAATTTGTCGGCCCACTGCGATGCGCGATCGGGGGTAACGCACAACTCGCCCCAATGATCGGGAAGCAGTTCGATATACGGCATATTGTCCTCTTCCACCGCCTGCCAGAGACGGTTCATCCAGCGGTCACGGAGTTTGTCCTCGGCCGGTGCCCTGGCGATGATGGGCACCAGCGCCGCGATGGCATTGTTCACCGCCGTGCCGATGGCCCCCGAGGAACTGTCCACCTGCTCAATGGCCGGTGATATTTTTTCAAGGAACAAAACGGCACCCTCGCCCCCCAGGACCGGTGTCTTGCGGGCGACTTTTTTGATTTCCGAAACCGCTTCCTTGATCCGCTTGATGGGTGTCTGGGACCGCCAGCCATAGACGCCCCGCCTGAATCGGGCGCGAAAGGTCCATTTGTGTTTGGTATTAGAGAGCATTATTATCAGTCTTTCCTTTTTTCAATGGGTTTTCCGTGCAGGTCACCCAGATAACGGATGGTCTTATCAAAATCACTTTCGATACGATCTTTTTCTTGAATCCGTTTTTGGTTGAACTTTTCGTATTCGGTCTCGGCTAAGTCTTTAGCCATTTCGTGTGAAATTCTGCCGGCATGGGTGAGAATTTCACGTTCATTGAGCGACATAAATGCATCCAATTTTTTGATCCAGTCGGCCATATGCATGGGGATTCGGCGCATGGCCTGGCCCTCGGCAAAAATCAGGTACTGTTCAACCAAGTTGTTTAAAGCCAGCAATTCCTGTTCGTCAAGATAGTTTTTGGCGATGGTTACGTCCTGCTTGCGGACCTTGGCGCCGCGCCAACTAGTCAGCCCCATATTGGTCTTGTCACTATCGGCCCGTTCATGGATAATTTCCGCTGCGGTCATGCCGGTAATGGCCCAGTGTACCTTGTTCTGGACGGTCTTGAAAAAATCGATACTGATCTCCATGGTCGGATCATAGTCGATACTGGTGGCGTAAATGTCTGTCATTTTTTGATAAAACCGGCGTTCCGAAGTACGGATATCCTGAATTCGGCGGATCAGTTCGTCAAAGTAATCGAACGGCTGATCCGGGTTTTTCAGGCGCTCGTCGTCCAGCACAAAGCCTTTGACGATATATTCGCGCAGGCGTTGGGTAGCCCAGATGCGGAAGCGCGTGGCCACGTGGCTTTTTACCCGGTAGCCCACGGAAATAATCATGTCCAGGTTGTAATAATCCAGCAGGCGTTTTACCTCGCGTTTGCCCTCTCGGCGAACTGTCAAGTATTTCTTGACAGTTGCCTCCGGCGCCAACTCACCCTCATCAAAAACACTTTGAATATGGAGACTTATGTTCTGCTTGGTTGTCTGGAACAGATCCGCCATTAGTTTCTGGGTCAACCAGACGGTCTCATTTTCCAGCCGTACGTCGATTTTGACCCGGCCGTCTTCCGCCTCATAGACGAGAAATTGACCCTTGTCGGAATCGGGATTATCAATGGTTCCCGGATTTTTCTTCATGTCACTCTCAATTCATTTCAGTCATCAGAATTTTCAGTTTCGCCAATGCCGCTGATACAATTTTACCCTGTTTCTCAATATTTGTGATGATCTCAGTCGGTGTCCGGGTATCCATTTTGATGACGGCATTGGGGTTGACCGCCTTTAGATCGTAGACGGCAGCATCAATGATATTGGCTTTGGCCTGTCCGAGCCGCTCTTGAGCCAGATTACCCCGTTGTGGTCAAAGTAGGGCTTGTCGATTCCCTTGGAAATGGTGACAACGATAACGATCCGATCTTTTTCCACGACCACGTTTTCAGTCATGGGCGATATGGGGCTGCGCACATGCTGGCTGGCCGCATTGCTGATCAACTGGTTGATTCGGCCAACTTCGGATCGGGGAATACCGATCAACTTGCCGGTATCGGACACTCCGATTAGAATACGGCCACCCTCGCTGTTGGCAAAAGCCACCATTTCCGCGGCAAGAGCATCCACGTTGCGGATGTCCTGTTTGAATTGCAGTTGACTGTCCTCTCCCCTGGCAACAAGTGTTTTTAGGTTGGATTTTTTCATATTTCAAAATAACGTTTGCGTAGATCTTCGCCATAGTCGCCATTACTGTGCAGCAATGAATCGGAATTTATAATACGCGACTTGTCGGATGATATATCATACGTTAAAATGTGATGTTGTCAAATTATTTTATGTACCTGAAAAGATGGCCTTTGTTCAATGGATTTGTTAAACAAACCGACTTGGAAATGGGCTTTCCATTGTTTCATTTTGGGTCGGTAAGTAAGATTTAGGGTCATACCCATCTACTATTTTGAAATCCTAATAATTGCTTTCATCTATCTTATACCCAATTCCCCTATATCCCTTTTTTCGTTTTTTATACATTCTGACCAACATATTTACATAAAGATCTACATAATCATAAATGATGACTTCTTTTTTTCGCTCATGGTCTCGATGCAGACGTCCTGCGTACTGATTAAGAGTTCCTTTCCATGATATCGGTAAAGCCAAAAACAGGGTGTCAAGCCGGGAATCATCAAATCCTTCTCCAAGATAACGACCGGTGGCAACGATCAATCTTTCTTCATTATCAGACAAGGTTTCTATTCCCGCATTGATTTCATCTATTTCTTTCTTCTTCATCCCACCTTTTAGCATAAACAAATTTTTAACATGGGGCCTTAAAATATCGCATAGAATATCAAGATGTGCTGTTCTTTCCGTCAATAAGACAGGGGAGCGTTTTTGCGCCAAGGACCTGAGAACATCCTCGGCGATCAGGTAATTTCTTTTTTCATTAGAAATTAGAGCTGTGTATATGTCCTGTATTTTGATTGAAGAACTCTCAGAAATATGGTCTGGAAGGGAAAAATCTGTATCACGAACGATGACCTTATGTTCGAATTGACGAAGTTTCGCCTGTTTTTTATCACTCACTTTAAATCTAACCGGGCCACAGTTCATGAAAATTAGCGGGAGATGACCATCCTTCCGAATAACAGTTGCCGTGAGTCCTGTTACAAAGTTTGCTTTTGATTGTTTTATAACTGCTTCAAAACTTGGGGCTGGTATATGGTGACACTCATCTACAATAAGATGTCCATATTCTCCCACGATATCATCCACCATCTCTTTTTTTCTTAAACTTTGGGTCATGCATATATCTATGATACCCGTTGGTTTTCGCTTACCGCCGCCTATTTGACCGATTTCATGATGATCAATATCAGTAAAACGGCACAATTTATCAATCCATTGTTCAAGAATCCTTTTTCTATGAACCAGAATCATGGTGTTTACATTTCTTTTTGCAATCAGATAGATGCCGATAACCGTTTTCCCAAAAGCCGTGGAGGCTGAAAGCACTCCGGTGTCATGGCCCATTAATGCCTGAACCGCTTCCTCCTGTTCCGGTCGAAGTGTACCGTTAAATTGTAAAAGCAATCGCCTTCCAGCCTGACGTTCATCAGTAATAACTGTTCTTATCTTTAATGATTCAAATAATTCCAGGACCTCCTCCAAACAACCTCTTGGAATAGCAATATGCATAGGAAAATCATCACAGCAACTTATGACCCTTGGCTTTCCATACGTAGATTGTCTCATTGCTTGAGCTTTATAAAACGCCGGGTTTTGAAAAGCAGCTATTCTGACTATTTTTTTTATCAGATTCATGGGAAGGGCTTTTTTTTCAATAAATATCTGGTTTCCAAAAATAAGTTCTATCTTTTCCGGTAATGGCCCCTGAATTAAAAGTTTCTGTATTTTTCGGGATGGAGACGCTTTCCATGGTGAAAGATCATTTTCGTCAAGAATAGCGGACTTGATATCAATAATCCCACTCTCTTTATTTGCGTCGTTAATGATTTTTTCAATTTTGGACAGACTCATCTTTTGGACAGACGAAAGGAATGCCCATTGATCTGGAAACGGTACAAAATCGAGATTAATAAAAACGCTGTTCCCATTTTTCCTTGGCTTATTTTGCAGAGGAAGGGCAATCAAGTTCCCAAAGCCGTCCTTCGTTAGCGTATCCTGACTGGGAAACAACCTGTCATAGGATCTGAATTCAAGACCTGGATAATGTGCCATGGTTTGGGAAATTAAAAACGTACCGAGATTTCGTGCAACCTTTGCAGAAATCGGCTTTGAGAAGAATATCCATATATGTCCTCCATTTCCGGACCGGGACCGCTCCGTTACAGAAGGGATAGCAAAGGATTCACAGGTTGCACGAAAAGCTTGAATATCTTCCCGCCATTTGTCTTTGTCAAAATCGATGGCAAGAAACCAGCAAGTTTCATTTTTCAGAAGTGGATACACACCTATAGTAAAATCTTGCCGTCGAAAATCTTCGGGGTCATATCCCATAAGATGATTTCGGATAACAGCATCTGTGACCGGCATCAAATCACGATTGTTGCATTTTGCACATTTGATTTTTAGTTTTGTGCAAATTCCGGGTTTCCATTCATTTTTGCAATAAGGCTGATAGCCTGAATTGCCTGTCTTTTTACTTTCGAAGCGTTTGGGGAATACATCTTTTCTTCCCTTGAAAAGTGAACGGAACAAAGCAATTTTTTCAGCTTCAGATGATTTGTTTGTTAGATTTTGTTTAACCGCATTGGGTGGCGTGATTGATGATGGTTTGGATTGTTTTATCTCTTCGTCTTTTAATCGTTTGATGCGCTGAATGATCGATAGTCGTTTTTCGTCAAGTTTTGCCAACTTTTTTTCTGCAGCAGCAATGAGGCTATCCATATTGTGATCATTGATCATTATTTTAATTTGACACTTTTGGAAGGATCGCATGAGACGAATGCATGATCGGATATCTCCGGATTCGGCTCCGGGTCATTTATCCTTCCAGATGCCGGTCTTTACCAGGCGTTGGATAAGGGCCTTGCGCCGCAGGTGATCGGCCATGAAGTTTTTCAGGTCCTTCTGGAATTGTTGTCGGCCCGCGTGAAATGCATGGGCTTCAGACAGGTCGACAAGGGCGCGGCAGGCCTCGTCATAGGCCAGGCCCGATCCCCTTTCGACGGTTTGCCGAATCGCCTTCCACGCCTTGGGGAAATCTTTGGACAGCTTTTTCAGATAGGTCTTCCGCTTCTTGAGTTGTTCGATTTCACGCTTTTTTTGATCCCGTTTTTTCTGTTCAAGGTGTATCTTTTGGGCGGACAGGGCATTCTTCAGCAGTTCGCCCACCTTGCGCCGGGGCGCTTTTGTCCCGGAATCACTCAAGCTGCGTTGCCATGCCGCAAATTGGTTTTTGAGTGTCCGTTCGGCCTGCCGCCCTTTACCTTCCAGAAGCTGTTTCAGGATCGCCGTCACCTCATTTTCGGGCAAGTCGTCAATCCATTTATCCATCTCCTGTGATAAAGGTTCCTCATCGGGTAGCGCCGGACTGTCCATACCCGCACCCGCCAGCAGATCTTTATCCACATCCAGAAACTGCGCCAGCGACTGTTGGGCGGCGGTCAGAGCCCCCAATCCGCTCACAGCCAGGGGCTCCATCTCCTCGTCATCCACCATTTTCATGGCCACAGCAGCCAACCATCCGATATACAGGCTGCGAATATCTCCGCGCAGCAACTCGTCCCGAATCGGAGCAAGTTGCGCCATCCAGCCGTGGCCATCCTCTATGTCGAATCGGTCGTAGTTTTCGGATTCTTCCAGGCTCCAAGTGATGATCCAATGGGTTTTGGTGGTGTCAAAGTCCAAAATAAATGGCTTCGCCATGGCCTCGGCTATTTCCTTTGATAGCGCTTCAATGGGCAGGCGCACCATGAAAGTGGCCGTCATCCAGTTGGCTATATACACATGGGCATCGAAAAACCGTTGCATCAGCTTGACCGGATCGCCCTTGAAATTTCCCCAGTTGTATTCATTGGAAAAACTGACGGGCGTGATAGTGGCCCGGGTCGAAAGATCGCGCAGGTTCGACATTTCCTTAGACGTCAGGGGTCGGTCGATGGCGAGAAATTCGTAATATTGGTATTCACTCATTATAATTTCCCCGTTGGGTCAGTTCCGAAACATTGATATCAGTGAAAATAGGTGAAAATAGGGGTCACATCTCCATTAGCATACTTATTTCGTCATATTTTTTTTTAAAGGTTTTATCGTCTATAAGTTTTTTTCTAACAATACCAACTCGTATGCCAACGGATGTGTATGACAGGCCGAACAGTTCCGATATTTTCCGATTTGTGAAACGGCGTGTTTGCCACAAAAAATATAGCATTAAAT
>Ga0207996_1000266_pt1 | contig 48598 bp, 39 predicted proteins | sample AntAceMetag02UKG_FD_184773 | JGI IMG/M metagenome (GOLD analysis project Ga0207996, IMG submission 184773) | Saline lake microbial communities from Ace Lake, Antarctica - Antarctic Ace Lake Metagenome 02UKG (SPAdes) (version 2) | ecosystem: Environmental > Aquatic > Non-marine Saline and...
CTTTTGTCCTGGTACTGCGTATCGACGTGAGCGATATCTTACAAATTCCATAGTAACCTCCTTAAAAGATTGTCCTTTTAAGGAGATCGACCGCGAAAATTTATTTATTTGTCAAGAAAAAAACACCCTTGTTTTGAGAAGATTTCATTATTTTAAAACATGCAAAATCCTAACCGGACACTACTGAGTTTTTTTGAACTCCATGCCAGATCCTCTGAGAAAAAATCTCGTCCCCATAGAATATCTTCAGGATATACGTGGAGTACAGTTGCCGGTTCGTCTCAATTTTGTTCAATTGGTGGTAACCGGTCCTCCTGGAGCCGGTAAAACCTATTACATTAATCATGTACACGGTTGGCCCAATGAAGGCTATGTGGATTTAACCCGGAAAGGCTGGTGGAAAGATCAGACCCTTACCTATAGGCCCAGGGAGGTGCATTTGGGCTTTCCTTTTAAGGGTTTTTCTGAAGCTTTAACGGTCTTTGACAAGGAGTGGCTCGAAGCAGAAGAGCCCCTGTTTCTTGAGCTTGAACGAATTCAGATTCCACCTGCTAAGAAATATTTTTTCCAGACGAATTGGAGAAATCGTTACATTTTTGAGTTTTTACTCCCCGATCCTGATACCATTTTTAGACAACGTACGGAAAGACATAAGGAAGGATACTTTCCAGTAGATAAAAACCTGACTCTGGAAATGGTTGTGCGCCAGTGTGACATCTATCGTGAAGTCGCTCTATATATGCATAAGGCACAGATGCAGGTGTATGTCCGCGGCGGACTGAGCAAGCCTCCGATGCGCATAGCTGGAAAAGACGATGTCAATGTTCCGAGATGGGCCAGGGGAGAGTCCGAACACCAACGGGACCTCAAAACGTTTTCAGGGTGGAAGTCTCTTCTCTTGCGAAAAGATCCCATTGAGTGGTTCACCGTCACCGATCAGTTACAGGTGCTCGATAAATCGTGTCGGATTGCCCATGACGGAAAAACATTTGAGATGATTATCGGAGAACAGAAACTTGTCTTTCATCCGGAGATTCCAATCGGGGTAAAGAAAAAAAATATACAGAAGAACTGGCTGATATCTCCATCCAAGGCGTGCAGGGCCGACACTATCAATGGCTTCGCCAGAATCAAAGTCGGAGAACGAGTGCTTATCGGTCGGGATAATCATCAGTATGATGAGATTTTTCATTTTCCGGAGAGTGTATCGAAAAGACATTTGACGGTGACCAATATCAAAGGTGATTTAAAAATCAGTCCGGTCGAATGGAAGACACCAATTCAGATCGTTCGCAGTGGGAATCAGGATATTCGGGAACGAATCGGCACGAATCGATATAATGCAATTCTTGGTATTCGGGAAATATATGGTGATTCCATTACCATGCTACCCCCTGTTGAGGCTATGGACAGTATCAGGGAGGTCAATGAAATCCTTGCCAGTGAAGCATACAGGGAACAGGACGATCACGGGGTACCCGGTGCGCTTCTAGAGCTTCCTGATGATCCAATACTCCTGATTGTTGGCGATCTTCATGCCCAGGTGGATAATTTCCTGGAAATTCTTAAAGAAAATTGCCTTCTGGCCCATTTAGCAACGAATCAGGCTTGTCTTGTTATACTCGGGGATGCCGTTCATTCTGAGGTTTCAACAGAAATGGAAGATATGGATAGCTCCATATTGATGATGGACCTGATTTTTAAAATGAAGTGTCATTTCCCTGAAAATTTCTTTTACCTTCTTGGTAATCACGATAGTTTTCATAGATCCATAGCGAAGACTGGGATCTTACAGGGAGTTATGATGCGTAAACGACTTCAGGAATTGCGAGGGGAAGAGTATGTGGAGGAAATGCAGAAGTTTTATGACGCACTTCCAATGGTTATGAAAACGAATTCCTGTGTGGCATGTCATGCAGCACCTCCGCGGAAGGAAGTTAGCCGGGAAACGTTGATTAATCTTCGTCAGCATCCCAAAATCTGTCATGAAATTTTAACGAACAGGCTGAAGCGATCGCATTATCTGGCTGGCTATGAGAAGAGGGACGTCAAACAGTTTCGTCGTAGTCTGGAGCTTCCTAAGCGAACTCCATTTGTGGTCGGCCATACTCCTCTTGACCCATTTAATAGTTTTTGGAAAAATGCTGGTAATATTAAGGGGCATCATATTATATATAGTGGTCGTGAAGATGGGCCGAGTCTGTTTATGCAGATACGAAAAAAGATGATTCCCTTGAGTTATCCGGCCGAGCCTTTAACGAAGATAATAAATGAAATGAAATAAGGACTCGGCAAGAAAGTCCAAGTTATTTCTTGCCGAGTCCTAAGCATGGTGAAAACCTGTTTATCTATAGAAGATATTAAGAGAGGGAGAAAGATATCATGGTAGCAATGTCAACGAATCCTTTAGCCGGCTTGCTGAGGAAATCCCCGTTCAAACCGATTCAGGAGCATATGCGGACTGTTTTTTCCTGCGTTATGTTGCTCCCCGCTTTGTTTGATGCTCTCTACAGGAATGAGCAGAAGGAGGTCGGAGAGCTTGCCAGACAGATAGCGGATTTAGAATCTGAGGCGGATAGAATCAAATCTACCTATCGCCAAAATATGCCTAATACCCTGTTGCTTCCTGTTGATAGAAAGGATCTTCTGAGCCTGATCCATGAACAGGATTCCGTTGCTGATGGTGTCGAAAAAATCAGTCAGATTCTGACAAACCGCTATATGACAGTGCCCGATGCTATAAAGCCAGGGTTGGATGAATTGCTTGAAGGAACCATGGAAATCATCACTCAGGCCAAAAGCATGATTGAGGAGCTGGATGAACTGGTACATGTGGGGTTTAGCGGTAGAGAGCATGATAAAGTAACTGGTATGATAGCAGGTGTGCGAAAATCAGAACACAATATTGATAAAATTCTAAAAAATGTGAACCGGACCCTTTTCAGTATTGAGAAAGAGTTGGAGCCCGTGTCTGTCATGTTCTGGTATAAGATCATTGAGGAGGTGGGGGATCTTTCGGATCACGCCGAAAATATGGCCGATCGTCTGTTGTTGTTTTTGTCAAAATAGATGGGTTTATTTTGGAATAAATGTCTTTAATACAGATGTTTAACTGTTTATACATCAGGGAAGAGAGATAAAATGGAAGTTATTGCTGCGTATGGAACAATTCTGATTGCACTTGCTGTAATCTTTGGTCTCTATATGACATGGGGTATTGGAGCCAATGATCTGGCAAACGCCATGGGAACATCTGTGGGAGCTGGTGCCGTCACGGTAAAACAGGCGATTGGTATAGCCATTGTTTTCGAGTTTGCCGGTGCTGTAATTGCCGGTGGAAATGTAACGAAAACCATTCGTAAAGGAATTATAGATCCAACAAATATCATCGCAACACCAGAGATCCTGGTCTACGGAATGCTTGCTGCATTGCTGGCTGCTGCCGTCTGGTTGATGATCGCATCAAGCAGGGGATGGCCTGTCTCCACTACTCATTCCATTGTCGGAGCTTTAATTGGTTTTGCCGTCGTTGGTATCGGGCCTGACGCTGTGAACTGGGGGAAGGTTGGGAAAATTGTGGCCAGCTGGGTGATCTCTCCAGTCATTGGCGGTACCATTGCATTCCTGCTGGTGATGTCGACTCGGAAATTGATTTTCAACACAGAGAATCCGTTAAAAAATGCCAAGAGATATGCCCCTTTCTATATTTTTCTCGTCGGCTTTGTAATTTCCCTGGTGACCCTGTTTAAAGGCTTAAAGCATCTCAATGTAGAGCTTACCGGGCCACAGAGTTTCGGGCTGGCGATTTGTATTGGTTTACTGGCTAGTGCGCTCGGCTGGTTTTTTATTCGGAAGGTGAAGGAAGATCCAGAGGCAGATAGGGATTTTCATTTTGCAAGTGTGGAAAAAGTTTTTACCCCAATGATGCTCTTTACTGCCTGTGCCATGGCATTCGCCCATGGATCCAATGATGTTGCCAATGGAATTGGACCTCTTGCTGCCGTAATCAGTATTGTTACCTCTGGCGGTGAAGTGATGCAGTCTTCTAAAATGCCCATCTGGATATTGTTCGTTGGTGGTACAGGAATTGTTCTCGGCCTTGTTACCCTAGGCTATAAAGTTATGCTGACCGTTGGTACCAAAATTACAGAGCTGACCCCTTCACGTGGTTTTTGCGCGGAACTTGCTGCGGCAAGCACTGTTGTTCTCGCGTCACGTACCGGTTTGCCAGTGTCGACGACTCATATTCTGGTTGGCGCGGTTCTTGGCGTTGGCCTGGCTCGCGGGATCGGTGCTCTTGATCTCAGGGTAATCCTGAATATTATTGTTTCCTGGATTGTTACTCTGCCAGCAGGAGCTATCATGGCAATGGTATTTTTCTTCTTCCTGAAAGGCGTCTTTGGTTGATCTGAACGCTCCCCAGCACCCTATCAATAAGTGATCTGGTCATACCCATATAGGACTAACTATTATGGGATGACCAGATCACTCATTGCTGAGGCACTGGAAAACGTTTAATATTGAATAATATCTCGTAACTATTTACCAAAATTGAGTTTGAGTCGGAATTGCATGACGAATACGCTGGTAGGAAACTGGGGACATGACCCAATTCGTTTTTGTCTTTTGAATTGGGATCGTGTCCCCCGATTCCGGATAAATATTGTGCCGTTCAGTAGCATGGTGAATAGTTACAATATTTCTAATATATGTTTAACTCAATAAAATTGAATTTCATTCTGTTTCATCTTCTGACTTCCGGCTTCTGATAACGTGCCACCAGCTAAAAAAAAGCCTGTAGCCAAACCTGCGGGAAAACCAAAACGGGTCTATAAAAAACCGTATAATGAAAAACATATCATCGGTTTTCTTTTTGCTATAAGCCTTAGCTTAACTGTTTTTCTTGGCAGCCTCCTCCTTATTCTTTCTCTGTTAAACGTTCCGGATATCAGAACCATTTCCGAATATCAACCTTCCCAGGCCACGGAGATCCTTGATCGTAATGGCAATGTTATTGAGCGGATCTATACGGAAAATCGCACAGTTATTCCCCTGTCACAGATGCCCGCATATCTTCCTCAGGCCTTTGTCGCTGCAGAAGATGGCCGTTTTTTTGAACATCCGGGCCTTGATTTCTGGTCGGTATTTCGTGCTGCTATAAATAACGTGCGCAGTGGACGCCGGGCGCAGGGAGGTTCAACCATTACTCAGCAGGTGGCGCGCTCTCTATTACTTACCCCGGAAAAAACCTACCTGCGAAAATTCAAGGAAGCAATTCTTGCCTGGCGAATTGATACTCTTCTCAGCAAGGATGAGATTCTCTTTATTTATCTTAATCAGATTTATCTCGGGAGTGGCGCCTATGGTGTCGAGGCCGCTTCCCAGGTGTATTTTGGAAAGCGTGCACGGGATTTGAGTCTGGGGGAGGCTGCTATTCTCGCCGGATTGCCCCAGGCTCCGAGCAGGTATTCTCCGTTTCGCAATATGGAAGCAGCTCTTAACAGACAGCGCTATGTTTTGAATCGTATGGCTGCTGACGGTTATGTAGCCGAATCAGCAGCTCAAATATCCTATTCAAATCCCGTTGAACTCGCTGATAAGCCGTCTCAAAAACGTGCCGTGAACGGTTATTTTATCCAATTGGTAAAAAAGCAGGCTGAAAAAATTATAGGACAGTCACTCAATCGTGCAGGAGTAAAGATTCGAACTACCCTGGATTCCAGGCAACAGAAACTTGCTGCTGCAGCCCTCAAAACAGGTTTGAACTCCTCTTTTCCAGGGAACAAGACTGTTCAGGGGGCTGTTATTTCACTTGATGCCTGTAATGGCAGAGTCAGAGCCTTGGTGGGGGGACGTGATTTTAACACGAGTGCCTTTGATCGTTCCACGCAGGGTAGACGTTCAGCAGGTTCTCTTTTTAAACCACTTCTCTATGCTGCTGCCTTTGAAAAAGGATTCACATCAAACTCTATCCTGATCGACTCGCCACTTTCCATCCGGGGCCATGATGGAAAGCAGTGGAAACCGAAAAATTTTTCGGGAAAATATTTTGGTGAGACGACATTGCGAGTGGCACTGGTCAACTCCAGAAATATTATTGCCATCAAATTACTGCAACAGGTTGGTATAAAGCGGGTTCAAAAACTTGCCGAAGCATTCGGAATCAGGCCTCCCATTACTTCAGATCTTTCTCTGGCACTTGGTGCCACCGGCGTTTCTTTACTTGAAATTACTGCGGCCTACTCACCCTTTGTCTGTGAGGGAGAATATTATTCCCCAACACTTATCAGCGCTGTAGATTCTAACGCTGGCAAAAAAATATTCCGAGCAGCGCCCATTGGAAAACAGGTGTTGAATCCGGCTGTCGCGACTGATATAAAGAGACTGCTGGGTGAGGTTGTTCGCAATGGAACTGGTAGGAGAGCAGGGGGGGGCCCTGGTGGTATTTCGGGAGGGAAAACCGGAACTACCAATGATAATAGAGATGCATGGTTTGTCGGTTTTTCCGGAAAAACTCTTGGTGGAGTATGGTTTGGGTATGATAATAATAAAAGTCTTGGAAAGGGAAAGAGCGGAGGTGTGATTGCAGCCCCTGTCTGGCGTGAATTTATGAGCGGTGTGAATACCAAGTAGGGGATATGGACTATCGGACAATTATAAATACCTGTTACTGTGGTGATGGTGCTCTGAAGCTTGAGAAGGCAGAGCAGCTTGCGGCAATTTATGAAAAACGGCTGTTGCAACAGGAAGATATTCTTGATCAGCTTACATTTGTTAAAGAGAAGGTGCTCTCACTTGATGCTCACATGACGGCAATGGCTATGGGGAAAACCTGCACCCGATGCGCGGCGACTCCTCGGGGAGGCTGTTGCAGTTTTTATATGGGGAATGAAAACGGTGATGCTCTTCTGTTGCTTATGAATATTCTTGCCAAGGTGGATGTGGCACTGGTTTGTGATAATGGAGTAGAGTGCTGCTTTCTTGGTTCAAGTGGTTGTATTCTTCTTTTTAAACCAATATTTTGTTTGAATTATCTGTGTGGGCGTATTCAGGAAGAGTCGGATAGCGGGGAACTTGAAGAGTTGGAGCAAAAAACCGGAGCGCTTCTTTCAGCACAGTCAGATCTTGAACAGCTTCTTATTCGTTTTTTACAGCTTCAAAGATAACCAGGCAGACAACAATCAGGCGTTGCCTGTCTGGAAGGAGGAGTTGATTACTTGTATGCTCCAACACCGAGGGCTTTCTGCAGGTCCTCAACCGGGCCGTAATCAAGAGGATCGGTCCAGCCAATAATTTTTGCTTTGCTTGCTGCCGGATCGTCTTTTGTAACCTGCTTTAATGCGGCTACTACTTCCTTGGCCAATGCATCCGATGTTGCAGCTGTTTTGGCAAGAGGCCATTCAGGGTAGAGTGTTGTCGAGTAGACAAATGGAAAATCTGAGCTCTGTTTGTTTATGATTTTGAAGTCTTCCATGGCAATAGCACCACTTGCCGCCATTCGTTCCAGGGTGTCTGTACGGACAGTACCTGCTTCAGCCTGTTCATTCTGGATGGCAAAAACAACGTTATCATGCTTACCAGCAAAGTCCACCTTGGCAAAATCAGTAAACGGATCCAACTCGGCATCTTTTATAGTTTTGTAGGCCATCTGCCATCCACCAAACGATGACTTTTTAACTGCCATAAAGGTTTTACCCTTCAAGTCAGCCAGTGAGTTGATGCCGACATTGTAGGCAGTTGTGATAATAACACCACCAAAAGATTTAAGGGCCTGGCCCTGTCGGGAGTTGATCATTGTGGCAATGGCACTTGCTCCGTATTTCACTTTGGCAGTGATAAACATGGAAGAGTTGATAAGAAAGAAATCGACTTCGTTTGCCTCGATGGCAGGGTTTACCTTGTCAAAATCAAGAGGCACAATCTCCACTGTTTTACCCAGCTTTGCCGTGAGGTACTCTCCAGTGGCATTCCACTTTTTCAATGCCTTGGCAGGGCCATTTTTGGCAAGAATGCCTATCTTTACAGTATCGGCAGCCTGGACGGAGAGACTACAGAAAAAAACAAGAACAATGGCAAGAATCGAAAAACGTTGTTTCATTGGAAACCTCCTGAGTGGAATAAAAGAATAAAGTATCTGGAACCGGGAACAACTGCACGACGTACTCTGGTGAATGCGAAGAAAACAAGTACTCTTTTTATGAACATCCTTAGCGAGTAAAAGTACCATATCAGATTATTGTTTTTGGAAAAGACAGGAAAATAATTTGTGATACACCAGAAGTCTTTCAAAAAGATGGAGGAAAGTCAAGAAACAAAAAATCCCCACAGGGTATCACCTGTGAGGATCGTATAATGCGGTGGGATTATTTTTCTATTAGAAGGCTTGCAATGTCCAGATTCCGCAGGGGCAAGTATCGGCGCAAAATCCGCATGCGATACATTTGTTATCATCGGAGACATATTCATAGGACACTCCAAGGCCGGATTCATAGCCATTGGTATGTGAAAACTCTAGTTCTCTGCGGCTGATAGCACCTTCAGGGCAGATGGTTTCACAGAGATGACAGTCACGGCAGGATGCACAGGAAAGACAGCGCTCTGCTGAGTTTTCCTGGGAATGCTCATGTTCAAGTTCCGGGGTGTAATGAGTAATGGTCAGGGCCCGCTGAGTGATAACTTCTTTGGTGAAAGGCTTCCAGTCTTCACCTTTAAACTGGGCCACAATGTACTCGGCAGCAGTTTTACCGGCACCGAGTGCGTTTGTAGCAAGACCCGGTCTTTCAACATCACCGATGGCAAGAACTTTAGCATCTGTGGTACAATGTGCTTCATCGGTTTTCATCCATGCGGCACCACCAACGGTGAGTGTCTCGACGGAGTCAGGAAGGAATTTAAGTTTAGGGACGTCACCAATGGAGATGATTACGGTCTGTGCCGGAATTAACTCACCACTATCCATAACGAGACCTTCCGCAGTAACTTCTTTAGTCATAACCGGCCAGCGGAATTCAGCACCAAGGGCTTCGGCTGCTTCCTTTTCCTTGCCAAATGCAAGAGGCTTCTGGATATCAACCAGTGTTACCTTTTCGGCACCAAGCCTATAAGCTTCACAGGCAACATCACAACCAACATTACCGGCTCCTATGATAACTACTTCTTTACCAACTTTTTCAGGACTTGAACTCTTTGCTTTCTTCAAGAAGTCCAGTGCCGGGATTACCGCTTCATGTCCAGGGAAGGGTATTTTACGCGGCTCATGGGTTCCGACAGCAACGATTACATAATCAAAGTCATCTTTCAGTTTGGCGAAAGTATCCTTCGTCATATCCACGCTAAGGTTGGTATGAATGTAGGGCGTTTCCAGGAAACGTTTGATTTCCTGATCCCAGATGGCCTGAGATAGGCGTTCCCATGGAATAACCTGGGCAAGTTTTCCACCGATAAAGCTGTCTTTTTCAAAAATGTGAGCGTCAACTCCGGCAAGCGCAAGCTGCCAGGCGGCATTCATTCCGGCTGGTCCACCACCAACGATGGCTACTTTTTTCCCAAGAGCCGGGGCAACGTCAGGAGCTTTGGCAGTACCTACGGCGCGACCAAGAACCTGGACTTCAATGGGATCATCCACTCTCTGACGAGAGCAATTTTCCATACAGAGGTTAGGGCAGACAGCACCACAGACAGAAGCAGGCAGTGGTGTATATTTAAGCAGCATTTCGTAGGCCTCATCGATCTGGCCTTCACGAATGAGGCGTAAACGATCAACAGTGGGAATATGCACCGGGCAGTAATAAGTACAGGGCGCTGCTGATTCGCGGTTGGCCCAGAAGGGCTTTTTACGGCGCATATCACCCGTTGGTACGGCTCCAATGGGACTGCGGTCAAGTCCCGGTGCCAGATCACGGAGTGGATCACCGCCACCAAATGCCTTGTTCCAGTGTTTATTACGGAATTCAGCCATGGGCATGGGGCCTGAAAAAAGCAAGGCCCGTTCCTGAGGAGAAACAGCGTTGAGTATCTGCCATTCGTCACGGACCAGTAGTGACTCTTTTAGATCATCACGTTCGATCTTGCTGAGATAAGCTGGCATGTTCTCTTCAAGCCATTGCCACTGCTCATCAGTTGGCGGAGCGATTCGGGAATTGTTTCTGGAGTAGCTGTCGTCTGTTGGACCACGGAAAAAGATGGTTCCACCGACCATACCCACGCAGGGACGATAGCCGGTAACGTTTTTGGGGTTTTTGGCGTTAATACCGCAAATAACAGCTATACCGCCGCAGTTGAACTCGGCAAAGGAATCACCTGCCGATCCGAGCACCCAGAGTTCCGGTTTTTCGTAAGCAGGGTTCCACTTGGTCATGGTTAGTCCGCGGGCGCCAATGGAACCCCCGATATACACCTTACCATTGGCCATGGCGTTACAGACACCATTGGTGGCATCGCCAAGTACTGTAATTTCTGCACCGATGTTCAGGTAGCCAACATCATCCGAGGCGGCGCCTCTACAGGTGATGATGGTTCCAGGCATGCCCATACAACCAAGCCGCTGTCCCGTGGGTCCTGAGACTTCAATGGACAAACCATCTGTATGCTGCAACCGAATACCAAGGTTATGCTGCCCCATGGATTCAACATTGATAATATTGCTTGTTTCGGCAGCTGCCCGAATCATGGCTTCAAAGTCCATGGAACTAATTCTGCGGCCATTCTCATCCAGGCCTTTTACAACAGTAGCACTCACAGAAAACTCCTTATTTAAAATACAGGTTGGCAGGCAGAAGGTATCTGATAGTCAGCAATGGAAGATTTCCTTACCGACGGCCTTCAGCCTACACATTTCAGTGACCTGTCTTTTTAACACACATATTTAATATTCAATCTATCAGCCGCATCCTTGTCGCCAATTCCAAGAGCATCGGACATACCAACCGGCAGGGACTGTGAACGTCCAAGCGGTGCCATAATCTTCTTCATCTCAGTACGAATAGACATAAAGACATCTCCCACCCGTTCGGCCACTTGATCGGGATCAAGACGGCGATACAGTTTCGGATTCTGGCTGGTGATACCCTTGGGGCAAATACCAACGTTACAGACATTACAGCGGTTTCTCTCGTTACCAAGACATCCTGCCGCCGCCTGCATAACGTATTTTCCGATATGAACACCGGATGCGCCAAGCATGATAAGGGCCAGTCCATTCTGGGTAACATTGCCGTTTTTGCCGATACCGCCAGCCGCAAAAATTGGAATCTCGTTTTGTTTACCCTGTTTCACAAGGTCGAGATAACACTCGCGTACATTGGATGCAATGGGGTGTCCCGTTGCATCCATGGATACGTTGTAGGCAGCACCTGTTCCACCATCAATACCATCGATCAGCAGACCGCCGGCATAGGGGTTACGCACCAGGTTGTTGAGCACTGACTTGGCACTCGTTGAAGCGGATATTTTGGGATAGATCGGGACTTTGTGACCAAAGGCGGTAGACAGGGTCTGGATCATCTTCATCACCGATTCCTCAATGGAATAGAGCGTCTGATGAACGGGAGGGGATGGAAGGTCAACACCTTCCGGAACTCCGCGGAGACGGGCAATCAACTTGGAAACCTTGAACCACATCAGCAGTCCACCATCTCCTGGTTTTGCACCCTGACCATATTTGATCTCAATGGCTGCGGGATCACATTGCATTTCAGGAATGGCACGGATAATTTCATCCCAGCCAAAATAACCGGACGCAATCTGGAGGACAATATATTTGAGGTAGGGGCTTCTTAAAACCCATGGTGGACAACCACCTTCACCGGTACACATAACAACCGGAATTCCAAGAACCTCATTGCAGTAGGCCACACCCTGAAGCAGACCCAGCCACATATTTGGTGACAGTGCCCCAAAGGACATGGAACCGATAACAAAGGGGAAGATTTCTCTGGTTGGAGGGATCCAGCCGCCTTCCCGGGTGCGCTTCAGGAACTCTGCCGGATCAAGGGTACGACCAAGGGTCGTGGTAATATTGAACTCATGGCGGCCAGCATCGAGTGCCGGGTCGGTGAGCATTGAAATACGGTTAAACATGATCCGGTCAAGGAGGGTGGGGCCTACCTTATTGCGACGGCCACCACGTTTCATGGGTTCACCCCTCTGATTATTGAAGAAGAGAGTCCGATGCTCATCGGTATTGGGCACTGGCTGAATTGCCTCGTTGGGACAAACCATGGAACACATGGAACAACCAATACAGGCGTTAGCCATATTCTTTTTCTGGCGGATACCTACAAATGTACGGTATTCGTTGCCACGTTTCTTCTTGAGGACATCAAGTTTTGGCATCCTCTGTCGTCTATAGGCGAGGTAGATGGCCTCTTTGGGGCAAACTGCGGTGCAATGGCCACAGAGGGTACATCTGTCTTCGCGGTGCTGGATTATCCAGGGCAGGTCAGTGTAGCTTAAGCTGCCTGGCCCAACGGATACGGATCGTGTTGAGACCATATTGTCAGTTCCTTTCGTTCTGGTGGTACAATAATTGTGTGTTCACGCATGGGTTGGAAATCAAGTGATGGATCACGGTCAGGGACCATGGCATCGACACCACACATTTCAGATGCAATTGCCCAGGCACCGGGTCTTCCACCAACGGTGGCAGGACGTAATTTTTTCTGATCCATAACCAGCATACAGGTTTCATCGGGAAGCGTTCCGATTACTGCATTGGGGCCGTCAATGATAAGTCGGCGGCAGGAATCACGCAGCCCTTTCAGAAAATCTCCCTGGGGGTGTTTGGCCAGTTCATCGCCCCGAAGGGGGGTAATTATATGTTTATAGGCCTGCAGGGGGAGTTTGAGCTGTTTCAGGGTGTAATGGAGGATATGGGTAAATGTCTCCGAGTCACTCTGGTATCCGGTGTAACCGGGAAAATGCTTACCGAGGAGCCAGTCACGGATGGGAACAAAAGCAGTATTTTCCCCATTGGTCATGGTAGCGATCCCCTGAATAAAGAAAGGATGGCAGGCATAGAGGTTGATACCATAGTTGGTGTTCTGCCGGCCCTGAGCCATGCAGACCCTGGATTTTATCCGGTTGTCGAACAACCTGAGCCCATCACCGATTTCCATCGGCCATCCAACTTCTTTGATAGTCGCTACATCAGGCCAGAAAGAGAAAACCGTGAGATCGTCACCGTGCAGTTCACCGTCTTTTCTGAGTGCAAGCCGGGTCATCATCAAATCATGCTCAATCTCTTCCTCTGATTTGTCTGAGATTGATTTTGGTAACTTGTACACACGAACAAAATAACGATATCTGTTATGTGCCTCCAGGTGCCCAGGAGCGGTGTCAAAGTCGTGGTCATATTTTAGTTCAAAACCATGACTGTCCATATAGTTCCTGAGACGGTCCCACGCCTCTTCGGTGTGGGCAATACCCGAAAGAACCGGATTCCTGGTATTGTAGGTGTAATCATCAAACTCGAGACCACGCAGAAGGAGTCCGAGACCGGATCCATCATAACCTTCCTGCATAGCCTCCATCCCTTGAAGCACTTCATAGGGAGAGAAGGCCTCAGTGGCGGTTTTCAGGGCTAAACGACACATGCATTACTCCTGATTAGTTGAAAGAGACCTGTTGGACTGAAAACCAACAGAATTGTTTGTTATAAAAAAAGTATTTTTATCCTTTCTGTAAGGAAAAAAAAGGAAAGAATAGGCAAACGCAGATGCTTACAACGAAAGTAGTTCATTGTCAAGATGAAAGGGGCTATGGACTATTAACAATTTTTTGAATGTGCCGATATGATTAGGTGAAGGCCTTTTCTTTTTTAAGAAAAGGAGAAACGGCTACCGGCCAGAATGAAGTATTTGACGCAGGAGGAGTGATATGAAAATCAATACTTCCCAGATCAGCATGGATGCGTCAGCAGAACACAAGGATGTGACCGGGAGATCGACACAGATGGTAACAGGCAGAAGGGAGGAGAAGCCGGAGTTTCGCCTCAACCTGCCAGGGATGTCAGACGTTAGCAGAGAAAGGGTCGAGGAGAACCGTCAGTCGCAGCAGTGTACTGCCACAAGTTCAGTACACTGCTCTGATGGGGAGAAAAATTATGAAACCACCGCAGAACATGCCATGGAACGGATGATGACCGAGGTGCTCGGACAACGGGTTCGCATGCGAAAAATTGAGGGGCTTGGCAGTCAGGGAAATGTTTTTCTTACAACTCCCTTGAATCCTCCGGGCCAGCAGGCGATGTTTTCTTTTACAGCAGTTTCCACCAGCTACCACTATGAAAAAGTCTCTATTCATTCTTCCGGTTCAGTACAGTTGGAAGATGGTCGGGATATAGGGTTTTCACTTGATCTCAATATGGAACGGGAATCGCTTGTTACCGAGAGCTTGGCCTGGCGTTCGACGGGCGTGGTATTGATGGACCCATTGGTATTTAACTTTGACTGTAATCTGGAAAGTCTTGCAAATAGAAGTTTTCAGTTTGACCTGGATAGTGACGGGATAGGAGATGAGTCTTTTTCACTGCAACCTGGCAGTGGTTTTCTCGCCCTCGATTTGAATAATGATAAACAGATAAATGATGGCAGCGAACTTTTTGGACCAAGCACTGGCTATGGCTTTCAGGAACTCGCCTTGCACGATCTGGATGGCAATGGCTGGATCGACGAAAATGATCCTGTTTTTGAAAAGCTTCGTATCTGGTCTCCTGAGGAATCCGGAGAGGCAGCTCTTCTTAGTTTAAGTCAGGCTGGAGTTGGGGCAATTTGTCTGACCCACGATAAAATGGCTTTTCAATTGAAAGATCGTGACAATCAGCTTATGGGGGAGGTTGCAGCCAACGGTTTTTTCCTCACCGAGGATGGGGAGGTTCGACCTCTGCAGGAAATTAAACTTGCCGTAAAGGGGACCGGCCAGGAGGCTACGGATACAATGACTGAAAGAGAGCCATCGGAGGCACAAATATTCCTGCGTCAGATGATAGCCTCGCGAGAGGCCGAAGTCCGAGAGGTTGCGCGACTTCGCTTAACGCGACGTGGTCAGCAGGAAGAACGTAATCTTCTGACAACATTGTTTCCTGACTGGAAAAAAGAAAGAGGGCTTGATTCGGTACTTGCCAGAAGGGAGAGAAACAGTCTCGCCTGATTGGTTGGGGGGGCCCTGACATACAGGGGAACCGGTAACATATTAATGGTATCTTTTGTAAAGGAGTAAACATTTTTGACATAATCCAATTAACCATGCTATGCTTTTTAGGGCTTCACAGGAATTCTCTTTGAGGATTCCGTGAGGTTCTATTATTTCAAGTTTTCATCATAAAAATAACTGGTCGTTTATTTTATGAGTGGTTGCATAATTCAGTAATATTAAATGTGAAATATACTTTCCCTTGCCTGCTTTAAAACCTCAACTAGACAAATTGTGTCTGTGTAAAAAGGATAAAATAATGAATGTTCTCAAGCATGTATCCCTGAAGATTAAAATTCTCTTGATTGTGATTCTGCCACTTGGAGCCTATCTCTGTGTATCCGGTGCCAGTCTACTTTCTGGATACGGGCAGCTGAGCTCCTATAATGCAATTAATGAACTCTCGATATTGTCAAATCATATCAGTGGACTTGTGCATGAATTACAGAAAGAGCGCGGTGCTTCTGCAGGTTTCCTTGGAAGTAAAGGAGAGAAATTCGGGTCTAAGCTTACTGGACAGCGAGGAGATACTGATACCAAAAAAAACAATCTCACAGTGTATCTTACTGATTTTGATTTCAAACGCTTTGATTCAGAGCTTGAAAGCAAAATGAATAAAGCTCTGTCAAACCTCACCAGCCTTGGGCAAGAGCGTCAAGGAATTTCCAGTCAACAGCGTACTGTCAAGGATGCTGTGACCTATTATACTGCAGCAAACACCGATATGTTGGACGTCATTGGCTATATGACCCATTTGTCCACTAATGCTGAACTTGCAGCCCAGATTGGTGCATACTATAATTTCCTCCAGAGTAAGGAACGGGCAGGCAAGGAACGGGCTGTGCTCAGTGGAGTGTTCGGTAAGGGGAGTTTTTCTGCTGCCACGTATGGCCTTTTTATCCAGTTGGTAACTGAGCAAAATACCTATCTTTCTGTTTTTGAAACACTGGCAACAGCCGATGATAGAAATTTTTCACAAAAGACTGTGAGTGGGGCTGCAGTTAACAAGGTAGAACAGATGCGTCAGGTAGCCCGGGAAGTGAACCTTGATACAACAAAGAGTTTTGGGGTGGATGCCGTTGACTGGTTTGATACGATTACCAAGAAGATTAACTTACTGAAACAGGTTGAAGATTATTTGTCATCCGGAATCAAGAAACGGACAGAAGAACTTGCCAGTTCACAGAAAACAACCATTACGGCTTCACTTATCGTCTTTGCCGTCGTTGTGTGTGTCTCTGCCTTTCTGGTTTATTTCGTTACTTCTATGATTCTTACTGGCATCAAACAGGCCACCACCGTTGCCCTGGAACTTGCAAAAGGGGAAGGAGATCTTAGCAAAAGGATGCATCTTCAGAGTCGTGATGAAATTGGTGTCCTTGGCAATGCCATTGACAGGATGCTGAACAATTTATCCACCATGATCGGACAAATTCAAAGTATATCTGGATCACTGGACGGTGCCAATCAGGAATTGTCCCGACTTTCCATAGAGATGAGTGAGGAGACCGGAAATGTTGCTGGACGGGCCAGTACTGTTGCTGCCGCTGCGGAAGAAATGAGTGTTAATATGGATACTGTGACCATTGCAGTGGAAGATGCTGCTCAGAATGTTGCCAGTGTGGCCGCTGCAACCGAAGAGATTGCCATCATCAGTGATGAAATCTCCAAAAACACGGAACAAGCCCGGGATATTACAAGTAAGGCGGTGAGTCAGGCCGCAAGCTCTTCAATTCGCGTGAATGAACTAGGCAATGCTGCCGATGAGATTGGCAAGGTAACAGAAACGATAACAGAGATATCGGCACAGACCAACCTCCTTGCTCTCAATGCAACCATTGAAGCTGCGAGAGCCGGAGAAGCCGGAAAAGGTTTTGCTGTTGTTGCAAATGAAATTAAAGACCTTGCCAAACAGACAGCGAATGCAACCCTTGAGATAAAAAGTAAAATTAATGGAATTCAAACGACTACCCAGGGAACTGTACTGGAAATAGAAGAAATTTCAAAAGTTATCGGTGAAATAAACGACATTGTCGCAGGTATCAGCGCATCTGTTGATACTCAAACATCGACGGCGACAGAGATTGCGGGAAATATTAATCAAGCTTCCCAGGGAATCCAGGAGGTCACTGAAAATGTCAGCCAGGCATCGACCGTTTCTCAAGAAGTGGCTCAGGATATTGCCGAGGTGGATCATTCTTCAAATCAGATGCTCGGAAGTAGCGGCAATGTAAGGACAACAGCTGCAGAGTTAAGTACGTTGGCTGGCCAGCTACAGAGTTTGGTTGGAAAGTTTAAAGTATAGAAAAATTGTAGAGTTAGAAACGGATTGTTTCTAACTCTACAATATTCTGTCAGTTAATAGCAATTCACAGCGGAACAGAGGCATTAGTCCCTGCAGATAGCGAATAAAGTGGGACTTCGATTTGCAGGATTTATGCAGGGGCTAAAGCCACTGTTCCAATATTTTCTACGCTTCTAAGTAACCAAAAATTGTAACAATTCACCGAAATTGAATTTGAGTCGGAATTGCATAACGAATAAGCTGGTAGGAAACTGGGGACATGACCCAATTCGTCTTTGTCTTTTGAATTGGGATCGTGTCCTCCGATTCCGATAAATATTGTGCCGTTCAATAGCATGATGAATAGTAACGAAAAATTAAGCAAAGGAAGACAACAAGCTATGAAGTGGAGCTGGATTGTTATAGCAGTATTTCTTTATCTGGCAAGGGGGGGGGCTGTTCAGGCAGCGTCTGAGTCGGGCTGTGCTGAACTTATGCTGAATCGCTGTCAGTCCTGCCACTATCTGGATCGTGTCTGCGGGCAGATAGGTGAAAAATCAAAACGTCGTTGGGCTGCTACTCTAAAGCGGATGGTTAAGCGGCGTGGTGCAGATTTGAACAAAGAAGAGCAGGAGTTTCTTTTGGATTGTTTGCTGACCCCAGCCCCTGATATTAAAAAAGAGTGCAAAAAATAATCTGTTAACTGAGATTTGTACAGATATCATGGTTCAATCTCGTCCGAAGGAGCCATGGTATTTTTACAACTGCTTAGTCCGACACCTCTCCGATGAACTGGTAGTAAACGGAGTTAACTTTTAAGAAACTGCATCCGAGGCCTTCACCGTCACAGTGGCTGATGCGGCCGTAGATTTCCGTAGTCATCTCCTCATCCTCTTCATTGAGCGACAGGCTGATGGTGCATTCAGTCCCTTCCTCAAGGTATATATCAGGTTCACATTCTATAAAGGCTCCACCCACGCTCAGGTCACGAGTTTGCCCTTGAATGATCTCCCCGTTTGCCAGTTTAAGGATGGCAAATTTTTGAATCAAAAGACGCTCGTAGTTACGACGGTTTGACATAGGTTTCCTTGTTTTACGAAGATAGCGGCTAATCACTAAGAGAAATTCCTTTTCTTTAGAATATGTCAAGATGGAGAGACTTGTCAAGGAAGATGAAATTCTGAAACAATAAATCCAGAGGGCATTAAAAAAGGAGAATCGACAACGATTCTCCTTCAATTATGTATAAGATGTTACTACTGTTCTTGTATCTTACTTAAGAATACTACCGATATTTTTGACAGCATCAACCTTATCTTTCACAGCCGCCACCTCTTTTATACCGGGGACATCTTCTAAAATTTGCTTGCCACCTTCTTCAACATCTTTGATTCCGTTCTTGAATGATGAGATTGCCTTTCCAAGCCCTGATCCAATTTCAGGAAGCTTTTTCCCGCCAAAAACAAGTACAGCAATGCCGAGAATAACAACTAATTCCGGGGTTCCGAGTCCAAACATGGTCTTCTCCAGTGAGGGTGATAGAGGTATCTAAGCAGTTGGCTCAGGTCTGTGAATCACCTTTGGTTTCGTCGTCTATCTTTTTTGCTTCTTCTTTTTTTGTGGCGTCTTTAAAGTTCTTGATGCCTTTACCAATTCCTGATCCAATTTCAGGAAGTTTACCAGCACCGAAAATAATAACGATGATGACCAGGATAACAATCAACTCTGGCATTCCAAGTCCAAACATAACGCTTCCTCTATATGTATAAAATCACAGTTAACAACTTTCTCTTCAGAATATTAAATGTAGAGCAGTACTTCGAGAATGTCAATCCTTTCCATGCCTGACAATATTTTGTCCGATTTCTCGCATCTGGGCAAGGATTCTGTCTTCATCAAGGCTTTGGAGCATCCTATTCTCCATAACCACCCGACCGTTGATAATCGAATGGATGACGTCAGCACCACGTGCAGCATAGACCATATGTGACGGAATGTTGTACAGTGGCGTGAGGTGTGGCTGGTTCATATTGAGAACAATCATATCTGCTTTCTTGCCCACTGAAAGTGTTCCGATCTGCTCTTCTGCACCAAGAGCTTTGGCTCCACCGAGTGTGGCTGCATGGAGGGTCTGTTCAGCACTCATGGCGGTTGCATCCATACGGGCAACTTTGTGGATTTTGGCGACTGTGTTCATCTCTCCAAACATATCGACATCGTTATTTGAGGCAGCACCATCTGTTCCTATCCCGACATCTATTCCAGCAGTAATCATTTTGACGACGGGTGCGGTTCCGGATGCCAGTTTCATGTTTGATTCCTGACAGTGGGAGACCTTGACACCCTGTTTAGCCAGGAGTTCAATTTCTCTGTCGTCCAGCATGACGCAATGGGCAGCCAGTGTTTTGGGACCGAGTAGTCCCAGTTGTTGCAAATGATCTACGGGTGAGCAGCCATAGCGATCTGTGCAGGTCTTGACTTCCGCCTCATTTTCAGAGAGATGAATCACATAGAGACTGTTGTGCTTCTGGGCCACCTTTCCGAGCTGTGTCAGCAAGTCAGGCGAGCAGGTATAGACCGAATGGGGATCGGCAGTAATTGAGATAAGGGGATGGCTTGCGTACTGAGCAAAGAGATCCTCCACATAGGAGAAGCCATTTTCCAGATCACCATAACAGGGAGACGGAAAGTCATAGAGCACCTCACCAATCCAGGCACGCATTCCGGATTCAGCAGTAGCCCGTGCCACCTCTTTTGAAAAGAGATACATATCGCAGAAACTGGTGGTTCCGGATTTTATCATTTCAGCCAGTGACAGCAGAGTGGACTGGTAAATCATTTCCGGTGTCCAGCGGGCTTCCACGGGAAAGATATGCTTTTCAAGCCATGTCATTAAGGGCAGGTCGTCTGCCAGTCCACGAAAACACGCCATTGCTGCATGGGTATGGGTATTAACAAGACCTGGCATGATCAGGCCATGGTCAGTATGGATGTGACGCTCAGTTATAAACTCTGCGAGGATATCTGTGCTGGCACCAATTGCTGTAATGGTGTCCTGTGAGATTGCTACGGCACCATCTTTGATGACATTTGTTTGTCTGGAATCCGGGAGCAGGTAGCTGCCAGAAATAATGGTATCAACCTGTTGTCTTGTCATAGCTCAAGTTTTTTTTCTGTGGTAAGTGGTTGATTTAGTGAGTAATGGTTAGGTTTTCATCCAACATGTCAGGCTGAAGCCGTTAAGGCTGAAGGTAAAGAAAAAAAAGTATAATCGTTCTTTAACCTAACTGCTTGTAATGAAGCTTACTTTATCGTACCAATAATGCATTCTCAGTATGTTACAGCAACTCAGAAACTTAAATCATAAGGGGAGACGTTCTACGATTTCCAGGAGTAATTGCTCAAGTTTTGGTTCCATGGCTTCGGCAGTGGCTATAATGTCTTCAAGAATGATAGGCTCGAAATTATCAGGGTCGTTCACGTTGGAGACTACAGATAAACCAAGAACATCCATGCCACCATGTTTGGCGACTATGATTTCAGGAACGGATGACATGCCCACAGCGTCAGCACCACTTTCACGAAGCCACCTGGTTTCAGCCGGTGTTTCAAGGCTTGGGCCGGGGATACAGACATAGATACCACTGATTACATTGTTGATTCTACAACTGCTGGCGCTGTCGAGAGCAATTTTTATAAGTCCTGGGTGGTATGGGGTGGAAAAGTCGGGAAAACGTGGCCCCCAGCTATCAACATTGAGCCCTCGGAGAGGGTTTTCACCTAAGAAGTTTAAGTGATCCCGCAGTACCATAATGGATCCAGCCTGGAAAAGTGGATTCAAACCACCGGCGGCGTTGGTTACAATAAGTGTTTTTGCTCCGAGTAAGGACAGTACTCTGATGGGAAAAGCCACTTCTTTTGTGGAGTAGCCCTCGTAGAAATGAAACCGTCCCTGGAGTACGGCAACTTTTTTTTTGCCAATATATCCGAGAATAAGATTGCCGTCATGGCTGGCAACGGTTGATTGCGGAAAATGGGGAATCTCGGAATAGGGGAGGGTCAGCTCACTCCTGATCGTGTCTCCAAAATGACCAAGACCTGTGCCGAGCTGAATAACCAGATCCGGGCTGAAAGGGAGCACCTGCTCTAAGTAAACAACACATTCTTCAACTCGCCTCTGATATTCCCCCGATTCGAGCATCACACTATCAGCTCTGCTTGGAATGCTTTTTGACAAATTCCTGGATGTCGTTTCTATCGGCATTCATAAGTTCACAACGTGACTCTCTGCCCTCTTCCATCAAGACAGTAATGGATTCAGGGAGGTTCAGGGGTTTTTGAATAGCATCTTCAACGGTGTCACCAAATTTTCCGGGATGGGCAGTGGCCAGACAGCAGACGGGAATTTCCGGTTCCAGATGTTTCAGAGCACAGTGCACCCCGACCGCGGTATGGGGATCCATGATGTATCCGTATTCCTGGTAAAATTCACGGATGCATGTTGATACATCTTCTTCAGTTGCTTTTTCGGTGATGAAAGTTCTCTGGATCTGATCCTGAAAATCAGTGAGATCGATTTTTCCGGTTTTAACAAATTGAGCCATGGCCTGGTTCGTTCGATTTGGTTCTTTATCGAGGAGATAGTAGAGATAGCGTTCGAAGTTGGAAGCCGACTGGATATCCATGGAAGGACTTGAAGTGGCTACAACTTCAGCGAGAGAGTAATCACCGTCGCTGACCATTCGTGAGAGAATATCATTGGAGTTGGTGGCCAACATTAATTTCCTGATTGTTCCTTCGGGAAGCATACGTTTTGCAATAAACCCGGCGAAGATATCACCAAAATTTCCAGTGGGTACGGAGAAATCCGTGGCCTTATCATTTTCATGACTGGAAATGTGGAGGCAGGCGTACACGTAGTAAACCACTTGGGCAAGGACCCTGGCCCAGTTAATGGAGTTAATTGCTCCTAGATGTTGCTCTTCTTTGAAGTCCAGGTCATTGAATATTGCCTTAACAATAGCCTGGCCATCGTCGAAGGTGCCACGGATAGCAATATTAAATACATTGCTGTCCGTCACCGTGGTCATCTGTTTTTCCTGAACCTTACTCACCCGTTCATGGGGGTGGAGGATAAAGATATTAATGCGTTCTTTGCCGCGTACCCCGTAAATGGCAGCACTCCCTGTATCTCCAGAGGTGGCGCCCAGGATGTTCATAACCGAATCATCCTTTTCGAGCAGGTATTCAAAAATATTGCCAAGGAACTGCAGGGCGACGTCTTTGAAGGCAAGTGTCGGGCCATGGAAGAGCTCCATAATATGGAGCGGTCCCTGGTGGACGATGGGAATGACCTGTTCCGTATCAAAGGAGGCGTAGGAGCGGGTAATTATCTCACGGAGTTCAGCCGCAGGAATGTCATCGATAAAGCGTGACATAATTTCAAAGGCTAGTTCAGGGTATGTCAGATCCTTCCATTCACTATAGGTATCGCTACCAATGCGAGGGATGGTTCTTGGGAGGAGGAGACCGCCGTCATCGGCAAGTCCCATCATTACGGCTTTGGTAAAGGAGACGGGATCGATGCCGCCACGGGTGCTGATATATTGCATCTGTTAGCTCTCGTTTATTTCCACTCTTGGGGCGTCGTGCCATAGCCCTTCCAGGTCGTAAAAAGATCGCTGTTCATGATAAAAAATATGAACCACTACATCGCCAAAGTCAAGAAGAACCCACATTCCTTCTTGAATTCCCTCTGCTTTTGCTGCACTTATTCGTTTGGATCGCATGGACTTTTCGAGCGCTTCAGCAAGACCCTGTACGTGGCGACTGGAGCGTCCGCTCATAATAATAAAATAGTCGGCGAAGGAAGAGAGTTCCCTTACATCGAGTACGACCAGATCTTCAGCTTTAGTGTCCAGTGCTGCCTTGGCGCAGATAGTGGCAAGCTCAAGGCTTGATTTTTCCAGTAATTCTTTTTTGATTGTTTTCATAATAGAGTGAGGCTATGGCCCCTTAATTCTTTGAGTTACTCTTAGCCTGTCCTTTCCGTTTTCGTGGTGGAAATTCAAAGCTTATTTTTCCCGCCTTATTCATCAACAAATAGGCATCGAATGGTCGTTTTTTCTTGGATATGAAATTTGGTATAAGCTCTGTCTTGCCTTCATTCAGGAGCTGTCTGACATGGTCACAGGTGATGGCACGTGCAAGGATAACCTTGCCAATCTGCAAGCCTTTATCCTTGTCGCCATCGAGTCTGGAACCGGACATATAGGCAGCTGGAGTTTCAAATACCGGGGTGTTATCAACGGGAGAAAGTCCAAGCTGTTCACTGCTCTTAATGGCTTCGATATCAAGGTCTTCAATGGAGTCGGCAAAAAGAAACTCTATTTTGTTTTTGGTTAGGCGAACAGTAGCTGTGAAGGGTTTACCGCGTTTACTTCTGAAATCACTGAATGGTCCCAGGGTCTTCCCGTTAATGATACTGACAATTTCATCCTGGCTCATGATTCTGCCACCAAGGATCTTTCGCAGAGTGATTTTCTCATCCTGTGAAACGTAGGCCGTGGGAGTTTCAAAGAAATGTATATCACCCACCGGGCTGAAGGGAGCTTCTATCTTTGTTGGTGATTTTTCAAAGTCACGAACCTGGGAAATGATATGTCTGGTAAGTTCACGAATTTCTTCCATGAATTTTTTTCTTGTGAACTTGCCATGGAGTATCTGGTTGAGCTTGAGTTCCCATTCTCCGGTCATTTGAGGAGATGCAAGGACTTCAATCTTCAGTGCTTCGATAAGTGAAAATAGTTCGAAAGCTTTTCCCGTGGGGGTGAGTTCGCGGCCTTCACGAACGATATATTTTTCCTTGATCAATTTTTCAATAATAGCGGCACGGGTTGCGGGTGTTCCAAGGCCACTGTCTTTCATGGCCTCTGCGAGCTCTTCGTCGTCTACAAATTTCCCGGAGTGCTCCATGGCAGAGAGCAGAGTCGCCTCATTGAAACGCGGTGGCGGCTTGGTTGCTGATTTTTCCTTTGCAACTTCTTTGCAGTGAACGTCACTCCCTTTGGGGATTTTTACCAGTAATTTGTCTGATTCCTGATTGCCGTTCCCCTGGTAGATAATTTTCCAACCCGGGTCGGTCTGGATTTTACCCTCGGTGAGAAATGTTTCTTTCTTCACCATGGAAATGCGTTTGGTGTTGAGATATCTGGCTGGCGGGAAGAAAACAGCAAGAAAACGCTGCGCCACCATGGTGTACACTTTCAGTTCCGGTTCACTCAGTGAGTTGGGTAAGGTATTGGTCGGGATAATGGCGTGGTGGTCTGAAATCTTTTTGTTATCAAAGATTCGTTTGTCTTTTTTGATGTAGCCTTTATCCAATGCTGTATTGGCATGAGTGCCGAGTTGCCAGTCTCGCTGTATCTTAACGGTCTTTTTCACATTGTTGAGATAGTCTTCTGGTAAATGGCGGCTGTCGGTACGGGGATATGTGAGAACTTTGTGACGTTCGTACAGGGCCTGGGCAATGGACAGGGTGTTTTTTGCAGAAAAACCAAAACGGCTGTTAGCCTCCCGCTGCAGGGAGGTGAGGTCGTACAGCCCAGGCGCACCCTGGGTCGATTTTTTGCTGGTTTCGCTGACTTCTGCAGGCTGTCCTGAACACTTTGCAAGTCTGTCGTCGGCTTCTTTTTCTGTCCAGAGTCTATCGGCACGAGCATGTTCGTTTTCAGGATCTTTTTTGAAGTCAGGATTTATCCATTTTCCAGTGTAACTACTGTTGTCAAAAGTAAATGTTGCCTGAAGGGTAAAAAAATCACGTGGCTCAAAGGCCAGTCGAAACTGTTCTCGTTTAACAAGTAGTGAAAGAGTAGGAGTCTGCACTCTACCGCAGGAAGTGAGGAAGAAACCACCTTTCCTGGAATTGAAACCAGTAAGAGCACGGGTGGCGTTGAGTCCGATAAGCCAGTCGGATTCTGAACGGCAGAGAGCAGCGTCTTCTAAAGCATGCATCTCGTCATTGTCGCGCAGATTGGCAAAGGCCTCTTTAATAGAATCCCGGGTCATGGATTGCAGCCATAACCTTTTAAATGTTTTTTTGGCAACGGAGCTATTCCACACATAGCGCAGGATATATTTGAATATTAACTCCCCTTCACGCCCTGCATCACAGGCATTAATGATCTCAGTTACGTCTTTTCTGCGAATAAGTTTCTGGAGAGCATTGAGCTGGCCCTTTGTACCCTGGAGACCTTTTAAGGGAAATTCATCCGGGATAATGGGAAGGTTGGCAAGGTCCCAGCTTTTGTATTTTGGGTCAATTTCTTCGGGATATTGAATAGCAACAAGATGGCCTATAGCATAGGATACTATATATGTATCACTTTCATAATGCGTCTTGCTTTTCGTGAATTTCCCGGGCAGAACCTTGGCAAGATCGCCGGCTACACTGGGTTTTTCCGCTATAATAAGAGTCTTTTCAGTCATATTAATTTTGTTTGGTAACTTTTTTTGCAAAGTTCAGCAATGTGTTGTGCCACAAGTCAGGTTGTTCAAGATAGCAGGGATGTGGTGCATCTTTAAAAATCACAAGTTCTGATCCTGATATTTCCCTGTTGAGAAGAACACCATTTTCAGGTGCTGAAATTTGATCATTTTCACCCCAGACAATAAGAGTACTGGATGGTAACGTGTTCAGGTGGTCACAGTTTTCCTGAACCCCGACAGCTCCAATAAGTATAAGACCTACAATCTTGTCCGAATTTGCAAGTGTGTATTCAATTGCTATTTTGCCACTCATGGAGGGACCTATAAGGATAGCATTTTCGATGGCGTTTGCTTTCATTACGCCATTTATAACAGTTTCAGGATCAATAGCAGCCTCAGGACTTTTACCGAATCCCGGTAAGTCAAGAGCCAGAACATGGAACCCGGCATCAATGGCAGCCTGCAGAGTTCCTAATTCCAGCCATGTCTCAGCCTGAAACGCTTTACCGTGAAGAAAGAGTAGGGGGGGGGTGGAAAAATCTCCAGCCATCAAGACATTGATGGGGAAGCCGTCTACGGTAATTATTTTATTTTTAATGGGTGGCATCTTTTATTGTTCATGGAGTGATTGCTTGAAATTCCACTGTGGTTTGGTGGTATTTACTTGAAAAAACGTGTTTTTGATAGCCATCCTCTTTGAGAACCAGCTTTTTTCTACGGTCAAAGTTTGAGATGTTGTATTAACCCCCCATCGGTTTGTCAATCGCTATTTGTAGATTAATTCTCTGCCGGCCATATGAAAAATAGGAACACAGGGGAAACAGTTGTGTGGCTAATAAGTTAAAAATATACAACAAAAATGTTTTTTGTAAGGGTGCTGCAAAACCTTTTATAAAAATGAACCTGCTTAAATTATGATTTAGAGAAAATATCACATTTGATCAAGGTGCGGAAAATAGACCATTTTTCGAATAAAGGCACGTTGAAAGAAATATCCTGTTAGGAATTGTGTGGAGAAGAAAGGAAATGTTCCGTTGGAATATCGGTACAACAGGTGGAGATGGTGAAAAATATTGGAGGAAAACAGGTCTCAATGTATATGGCGAATCAGGGTTTTCAAGAAATCATCATTTCTTGACAGCAGGTAATTTTTATGTTTAATTGAGACGTTGGAACGGGATGTGGGCGGGTGTAGCTCAGTTGGTAGAGTACAAGCTTCCCAAGCTTGGGGTCGCGAGTTCAAACCTCGTCGCCCGCTCCAGTGTTGACGAGTTTGTGAGTGTTTGTCTCGTTGATGGTATACCACTACCCTGCGGGGAGGTGGCTATGAAAGTGGGCTATGCCCGCTTTTTTTTATGCCTGTTTTGTGGGAACGGGTGTTTAACGGGATAGCGCGGCATGAGTGACTATATAGTAGAAAAGATTCAAGGATTTGTGGAAAGTATTCTTCCTGCCATGGATCTTGAGCTTGTGGATTTAGAGTATCGTCGGGAAGGTGAAGGTTGGGTGCTGCGGGTTTTTCTGGATGGTTCCGACGGGATTGGGATTGATCAATGCACCAAGGTTAGCCGGGAAATAAGTTTCTTTCTTGATGTTGAGGATCTTATTCCCCATGCGTTTAATCTTGAGGTTTCTTCCCCTGGCCTTGAACGGCCCTTAAAAAGTATTGCTGATTTTAAACGTTTCGTCGGAAAGAAAGCGCGAATTAAACTGCGCCATCCGCTGAAAGGGCAAAAGGTAGTTATTGGCTTGATAGGAGAATCCGATGAATTTGGGTTTGAGTTACTTTTGGAAGACGGTTCGCGAAATCGTTTTTTGATGGATCAGATCAGAAAAGCCAGGTTGTCACTATAGATTTTTTTTAAATGTTTTGTCTCAGTTGTTAGAGAAATAAAAAGAACAAAAAATATAAAATTGAGAATTTTACAAAAACTTAAAAATTCCGATGGCTAAATAAAAACCTTTATGTATGAAGTGTTTTATTTAGCCATCAAGAGAGTTTTTTTGCGGGGAATGAAATGTTATCGGATTTAAAACGTATCATTGATCAAATATGCAGAGATCGAGGTTTTGATAAAAAACTTCTGATTGAAGCCATTGAAGAGGCTGTGGAGTCCGCAGCGAAAAAGAAACTCGGTTCCAGACGTGAAATCGAAGTACGCTTCAATGAGGAATTTGGTGAAGTCGAGGTCTTTCAGTTTCGTACGGTAGTGAGCGAAGTTGAAGATGAACAGACAGAAATTTCTATTGAGGACGCTAAACAACTCGACCCTGAAGTACAGCTTGAAGATGAGCTTGGCGAGAAGATGGAGAACATCGAGGATCTCGGGCGTATTGCCGCACAGTCTGCCAAGCAGGTTATCATTCATAAGATGAAAGATGCTGAGCGTGACGTTATCTTTGAAATGTTTAAGGATCGGAAAGGCGAAGTTGTAAGTGGTATTGTGCAACGTTTTGAACGCGGCAATATGATTGTTAACCTGGGCCGTACCGATGCCATTTTACCCCGTGATCAGCAAATCCCTAAGCGTTCCTTTAAACAGGGGGATCGTATTCGTGCCTATCTTGACGATGTTCGCCAGAATGCAAGAGATTCGCAGCTTATTCTGTCACGTACCTGTAACGATTTTCTAGCTAAATTGTTTGCTATGGAAGTCCCTGAGATTGCAGAAGGTATTGTCGAGATTATGGGGGTCAGTCGTGAGCCTGGGTTCCGGGCTAAAATAGCCGTGAGTTCCCTTGAGACCGATGTCGATCCGGTCGGAGCATGTGTTGGTATGAAGGGATCCAGGGTGCAGAACGTTGTCCAGGAACTGCAAGGTGAACGAATTGATATTGTCCCCTGGAGTCCTGATCCGGCAAAGTACGTCTATAATGCCTTGGCACCGGCGCATGTATCCATGGTGATGGCTGATGAAGAGGCAAAAACACTTCTTGTAGTTGTGCCCAATGACCAGCTTTCACTTGCCATTGGTCGTCAGGGCCAAAATGTTCGCCTTGCTTCACGACTTCTTGGCTGGCGTATCGATGTGAAAAGTGAACAACGTTATGCCAATCTTGAAGATCCGGGTTACCAGACTCTTCTGGCCGTAGATGGAATTGAAGAGCCCTTGGCCGACCAGCTTTTGTCTCGTGGTATTTTTTCCATCGAGAGACTTGCTGAAGCGGCCGTTGAGGATCTTATTGTTCTTCGCTCAATTAATGAGGAGCAGGCCCAGCATCTTATAGATACGGCTGCCAGGCTGATAAGGGAAGGTGTTGTTACTGTCGCGACATCCAATGAGTCTGAAGAGGAAGTTTCTGTAGAATCCGAACCAGAGGCTGAGGCGAGTGAAGATTCTTTAGTTGAGGCCGAAGCCGCACCAGCCATTGAAGATGAGGGCGCCGTAATCGAGAATGAAAAAGTAGAAGTTGCAGAAGAACAGCCTGTAGAGGATGAACAAAAATAAGAGCACCCAACCGCTTCGAACGTGTATTGTTTGTCGCAAACATATGGCTAAACGATTGTTACAGCGATATGTATGGAAACTCGAGACAGCAACTGTTGTTCTCGACGGGCTACAAATCATGCCCGGCAGAGGAGCCTATTGCTGCGAAAATGAGACATGTATGGAGCGATTTCTAAACCGTAAACAGGGATGGAAAAAAGCTTTTCGGTTGAATTGAATTTGTGTAGAAATTTTATCTATTTATTTGTGTTTCGAAAGGAAACAGGGAATAACGGGAGTAGTGCATGAGCAGGGTTAGGATTTACGAGTTGGCGAAAGAGGCCGGTATGGCCAGTAAGACTTTTGCAGAGAAACTGATTGGGCTTGGGTATGACATTAAAGGTCTCAGCTCAACGGTGGATGATGATACGGCAGTGAAGATCCGTAAGGAAGTAATCCAAAGTTCTGACTCTAAATTGGTTGAAAAACGAATTGATGCTGATGCTGGTCCCACAGTTATTCGTCGTCGGGCAACTATTATTCGTCGTCCCAAGAAAGAGGTCGTTGAGGAACCCGTCGAGGCTGAGGTTGTAAGTGAAATCAGCGTTGACACTGAAACCACAACTGAGACTTCTACGGGCAAAGAAATTCCTGTTGAAACAGAACCTGTTCAGGATGCGGTGGCCGATGCAACAGCAGAAGAGGCACCCTCTGTGACAGAAGTGGTGGCTGAGGCAGCAGCTGTCCCGGTAGTCAAAAAGGAAGAAGTTGTCGAAATAAAAGGACACATTCCTTCGAAGACAGGAATAGCTAAAGTTGTTGGTACCATCGAACTTCCAAAAGAAGAGCCAAGAAGCCAAGCGCCCCGCAAGAATAGTGGTGGGCGACCTCCAGCAAAGAAACCTGCACCAAGACCTCAGAACAAAGCGCCACAGGCTGATCCTTCCGCTCCTACCCGGGTAAAAAAGAAAGGGATGAGAGAAGGTCCTGCTCCTCAGGAGGACGGTGACTCGAGAAAAGGTGGAAAAGGTGCCAAGAAAGGCCTCAAAAAAGGTCGTAAGAATGTTCGCGTAACCCGCTTTGGGGATGAGGGCGATCGTTACGGAAAACGTGGTAAAAGGGGGAGAGGAAAGGCTAAAAGTGTTCCCCAGCAGCCTGCTGCTGAAATGAAAGCCAGTAAAAAGAAAATTAAGGTCCATGAAACCATCAGCGTTGGCGATCTTGCCCACCGTATGGGCGTAAAGGCTAAAGAGATTATAGCCAAATTGATGGGGCTTGGTGTAATGGCCACGGTGAATCAGGCACTTGATGTTGATACTGCAATACTCGTTGCCACTGATTTTGGTTATGAAGTCGAACAGGCCATGACTGGAGAAATTGGTGTTGAGGAGCTTGGTATTCAGGAAGGTGGTGGAAAGGCTGTTTCAAGATCTCCGGTTATCACAGTTATGGGCCATGTTGATCATGGAAAGACATCCATCCTTGATGCTATCCGCAAGAGCGATGTAGCCGATGGTGAGGCTGGAGGAATTACTCAGCATATCGGTGCCTATCACGTTCAATCAGGGGCAGGAGATGTTACCTTTGTCGATACTCCTGGTCATGCAGCCTTTACTGAAATGCGTTCCCGTGGTGCTCAGGTAACAGACCTCGTCATTCTGGTTGTTGCAGCTGATGATGGTGTTATGGCGCAAACCCGTGAAGCAATCCATCATGCTCAGGCAGCTAAAGTGCCAATTCTGGTCGCTGTTAACAAGATAGACAAAGATAACGCTGATTCTGATAGGGTGAAGCGTGAACTTGCCGATCTCAATCTTGCCCCTGAGGAGTGGGGAGGACAGACAATTTTTGTTGAGATGTCTGCCAAAAAGAATATCGGCATTGATACCCTCATGGAAAACATCCAGCTTATGGCTGAGATGATGGAGTTGAAGGCTGATCCTGAACGAAAGGCCAGAGGGCGTGTTGTTGAGGCCAAGCTTGATAAGGGGCGTGGCGCAGTTGCTACCGTTCTTATTCAGGAAGGAACAGTTCGGCCAGGAGATCATTTTGTAGTTGGACAGTTCAGCGGAAAAGTCCGGGCGCTGCTCAATGATAAGAGTAAGCCAATCAAGAGTGCTGGTCCTTCCATACCCGTTGAGGTACAGGGTATCAGTGGTGTGCCCTCGGCAGGAGATGAATTTGTTGTTGTAACAGACGAAAAGATGGCAAAAAATGTTGCGAAGGACAGAACACTTAAAGTTCGTGAAAGTGAGCTTGCTGCAGGATCCAAGGTCTCACTTGATACTCTTTTTGAGAAATTGAGTGAGGGGGATGTCCATGAACTGCGGATCGTGTTACGTGCCGATGTACAGGGTACTCTTGAGGCATTTGCTTCTGCTGCCGAGAAACTTTCCACTGCGGAAGTGAAGGTGAGGATCCTCCATGAGGGTACCGGTACCATGACGGACTCCGATGTGTTGCTTGCTTCCGCCTCCGATGCCGTTATTATCGGTTTTAATGTGCGGCCATCGGGTAAGGTTAAGGAACTTGCTGTCAAAGAAAACGTTGATATGCGGTCCTACGATGTTATTTACCACGCACTTGATGATATCACCGCTGCAATGGTTGGTATGCTGGATCCTGATTTTGTTGAAGACGTTATCGGTAATGCTGAAGTTCGTGAGGTTTTTCAGGCACCGAAGGTCGGAGCCATTGCCGGTTGTTCCGTAACAAATGGAAAGATCACCCGAAATGCCATGGTTCATGTCCTCCGTGATGGTGTTGTTATCAACACTGGCAAAATTGAATCTTTGAGACGTTTTAAAGAGGATGCCAAAGAGGTGCTGTCTGGTTACGAGTGTGGTCTGTCCATTGAAAATTTCAATGATATCAAGGTCGGTGATAATCTCGAGGCATTTGTTATGAAAGAAGTTGCTGCAACCCTTGGTAGCACCCTTCATGATAAAAAGGCTGAGAAGAAGACGGAAACTGAGAATGAAGACGAGTAACAATGTACTCTGTTGCTGCGCATTGTTGGTATGTTCGTAAAAGGTTATTTTTGAGATGGCTAAGTAAAAAGCTCCATATGCGAGGCGCGCAAATGTTATATTTTTTCGGCGTACTAGAGTACGTCGTAATGATAAAAAATTTGTCCCCCAAGAGTACTTCCTTCGGGGCGCGTAACGAAGCAGGTGGAGAATTTTTACAACGCCATTATTGTTGAATAGGTAACGAGATTTCTAGTTATGTGGGATCCCAAAGAAACTATTGAATCCGTTGGCCTCGGCAAGAGGGAACGGAAACGCTCTACTCGGGTGGCGGAAGCTATTCAAATGGAGTTGTCTCTCTTTTTTCTCCAGAAGGTGCGGGATCAGAAGCTGAGTGATATAACTATTAGCAGGGTAGAGGTTACCGATGACCTGCGCAGTGCCCGTATTTTTTACACCGTATCCGCCGGAGAAGATGCCAGGAAACAGGCAGCTACAGCCTTAAAGAATGCCACGGGGTTCGTTCGGAGTCATCTTGCCAAGATTTTGAATCTTCGTCATACGCCATCATTGGCCTTTTTCTACGATGCCAAGGCGGAACAGGTGAGAGACATGGAGACGCTTTTGGATGAAATCGCCACGGAAAGAAATAGGAGAGAAGTTGATTCCTGAAAACATTGTTGAACTCCTGAAAGATGCCACTCACGTTGTGCTTGCTACCCATGTCCATCCAGATGGGGATGCATTAGGTTCATTGCTAGGTCTTGCTGATGTTCTTGAATCCCAGGGCAAGCAAGTGTTTCGCTATCTGGATGCTCCCGTATCTCACCTGTATGATTTTCTTCCAACTATAAACCTTGCCAATACGGATCTTGATTCAGCAATGCAATTTGCAGAACAGGCCAATAGTGCAGGGCATAATATTGTGGCAGTGGCACTTGACTGTGGAGATGCAGAACGACTTGGGGAGTCAAAGGATAGATTACTGACCATTACTCCTTTTGTTGTCATCGATCATCACCGTGGCCATCGTGATTTTGGTGATCATCTCTGGCTTGAAAGTGACTGTTCTTCAACCGGGGAAATGGTCTTTGAGCTCGCTCTTGCCCTGAATGCAACGGTATCGCTTGATGCTGCCTTTTGTCTGTATGTTGCCATCGTAACCGATACCGGTTGCTTTCGGTATGAAAGTACCAGCTCAAGAACATTGCAGATTGCAGCAGAACTTGTAGAAACAGGTGTCCGGCCCGATGAAGTCGCTGAAAGGGTGTATGATAACTATACCCTTGCACGATTGCGCCTTCTTGAAATGGTCCTTACAACACTGGGTGTTCATGCTGACGGGAAGATTGCCCTGATTTATGTCAGCGAGGATATGTTTAGGCGAAGTGGTGCGAGTAGCGATGATGTTGAAGGATTTATTAACTATCCGCGCTCTCTCAGCTCTGTGCTGGTTACAGGATTTATAAAGGAAACTCAGAAAGGATTGGTCTCAGTGAGCCTGCGTGCCAAAGGAACTGTTGATGTCGCTGCTATTGCTGCCGGGTTTGGCGGTGGTGGTCACAAGAATGCTGCAGGATTTCGATTTTCAGATAAATCCGTAGAAGATGTTCAAATACTGGTACTCGATGCATTGAATCAGGCTGTTGCCTGAATCAATTCTTTTGTTGTATATGGATACTGATTTCGAAGCAGGAACCTTTCTGATAGACAAGCCTGAAGGTGCCAGTTCCTTTTATATGGTTCGTAAAGTGCGAAAGGCGCTTGGCATAAAGAAGGTTGGTCATTCTGGCACCCTTGATCCTTTTGCCACTGGCTTACTGGTTATTTGCGCAGGACGCCCTGCAACCAAAATGATCAGCCAGATTATGGATGGCGAAAAGGAATACCTTGCCACTCTGCGCCTTGGCATAGAAACAAGCACCCTGGATCCGGAGGGGGAAGTCACAGCCACGCATTCCATTGGGTTGCTGTCTGAAAGTGTAGTTGAGGAGTGTTTAGAGCAGTTCCGCGGTGAACAGTTGCAGGTTCCACCCATTTATTCTGCTTTGAAACACAAGGGGAAACCACTCTATCATTATGCACGTAGAGGCATCGCCATAGAGAAACCACCACGCAGTGTGAGTATTCACACCCTCGAGAGAACCGATGCCGGGCACGAGTTAAGTGATACTTCACCATATCTTAGCATCAGGGTTGTTTGTAGTAAGGGAACTTATATTCGGACCCTGGGTGCTGATATCGGTAAGGTCCTTGGCTGTGGTGCGTATCTGACCGCTTTACGGCGCGTACGGAGTGGATGTTTTCATGTTCGTGACAGTGTTGATGGAAAAGATTTACTGGAAGAAGACGCAAAAGAAAGACTTATGAATAAGGTCTTATCTGTATCTGATGTATGTAATCTGTTGCAATAATTCTGTGACGTGGTACATGGTACGGATAGATTCATGTTTGAAATGTCCCCGCCACCGGGACCTGGAAAGAATACTAAAATAAAAATCGTTTTACATATACAGAAACAGGAGGTTTGTCTTGGCACAATCAGCAGTTACAAAAAATGAAATTATAGAGAAGTTTAAGCTTCATTCCAATGATACCGGTTCTTCCGAGGTACAGATTGCACTTATCACCGATAGGATTGAGTACCTTACCGATCACTTCAAAACCCACAAAAAAGATCATCATTCTCGCCAGGGACTGTTGAAACTTGTTGGTCAGAGAAGAAGCCTTCTCGATTATCTGAAGAAAAAAGATGTCAGTAAATACCGTGACCTTATTGAGGCCCTTGGTATCAGAAAGTAGATTTTTTCCCTAAGGGATGCATTTGGCATCTCTTACTTGTAAATATGGCACTTAACCTAGTGCCGATTTGCCATTCAGGTGTGTTCTTGCTGCGTTGCTGCAATGATACACCTGTTTTTTTTGGTGAATCAACCATGCTGCAATAAGGCAGCTGGAGAATGAACTATGTTTAAAAGAGTTGAAGTTGAAGTAGGCGGTAAAACCATTTCCCTTGAAACCGGAAAAGTAGCCAAGCAGGCAGATGGATCAGTGATTATGCAGACTGGCGGCACCGTTGTGCTCGTTACTGCTGTTGCTGGAAAAGAAAATAAGCCTGAACTTGGTTTTCTGCCACTCACTATTGAATACCAGGAAAGAATGGCCGCCGTTGGCCGTATTCCAGGCAACTATTTTCGTCGTGAAATCGGACGTCCCAGCGACCAGGAAGTTCTTACATGTCGCATTATTGATCGTCCTCTGAGGCCACTATTTGCCGAAGGGTATTTTTCAGAAACTCAAATTATTGCCACCGTCCTTTCAGCGGATCAGCAGAACGATCCTGATGTTCTCGCATTGAATGGTGCATCCTGTGCACTGAGCATATCTAATATCCCCTTTGAGGGACCCATTGCAGGTGGTCGTGTTGGCTATATCGATGGTGAATACGTTTTGAATCCCACCAAGGATGAACTCAAAAATTCCCGTATAGATATGATTGTCGCCTGTACCAGCGAAGCGGTAACCATGGTAGAGGGAAAAGTTGATGTCATGAGTGAAGAGGAAGTGCTGAATGCAATCTTTTTCGTTTTTGATGCTGTCCAGCCTCTTATCGAAATGCAGATTGACCTCCAGGGTAGCAATGGTAAGGTAAAACGTGTTGTCGAACCCATTCCAGTAAATGAGGAACTTCTGGCAAAAGTTAAAGAGATTGCAGCTGAAGGTATGGCTAAGGTAATAACCACCGCAGATAAAATGGAACGTGGCCAGGCCTACGATGAGCTTAAAAAGAGCGTTATCGCAGGTCTTGATCCAGAAGGCGAGAATGCCAAAGAGATCGGTAACCTGCTCTCCGGGTACAAAAAGAAAAGCATCCGTGCCAAGATTGTTGATGATGCCGTTCGCCTCGATGGTCGTAGCTTTGACCAGGTTCGTCCCATTGCCTCTGAAGTTACCTATTTACCGCAAACCCATGGTTCAGCACTTTTCACCCGTGGTGAGACCCAGTCACTGGTAACTGCAACACTTGGAAGTCAGCGTGATTCGCAACGGGTAGAAACTCTCCAGGGTGAAGAAAATCGCCGCTTCATGGTTCATTATAACTTTCCTCCATTCTGTGTCGGTGAGGCTCGTTTCCTTCGTGGACCATCACGTCGTGATGTCGGTCATGGAACCCTTGCACTGCGTGGATTATCTGCAGTCCTGCCAACTGAAGAGGACTTTCCCTATTCCATTCGTGTGGTCTCAGATATTATGGAATCAAATGGGTCTTCATCCATGGCAACCGTTTGTGGTGGAAGTATGGCCATGATGGATGCCGGGGTACCTCTTAAGGCTCCTGTCTCCGGTATTGCCATGGGACTTATCAAGGAAGGTGAAAAGGTTGTTGTACTTTCTGATATTCTTGGTGATGAAGATCATATTGGCGATATGGACTTTAAAATCGTTGGAACTGCAGAGGGAATTACTGCTCTTCAGATGGATATTAAGATTGACGGCGTTGATCGTGATATCATGGGACGTGCCCTTGCTCAGGCTCAGGCAGGTCGTATCCATATCCTTGGCGAGATGGCTAAGGGAATAGAAGGATCACGTACTGAAGTTGCCGAACATGCTCCAAAATATTTCAGCCATACGATTAACACCGACAAGATCCGTGATATTATCGGACCTGGTGGCAAGATTATTAAAGAGATGTCTGCCGAGTATGATGCGACAATTGAAGTTGATGATTCCGGCCTTGTGAAGATGTTTACCAAAGATGGAAGCAAAGCGGATGCTCTCTTGAAGAAGATTCAGGAGATGACTGCCACTGCCGAAGTTGGTAAAGTTTACAAAGGTATAGTCAAAACCATTAAGGATTTTGGTGCATTTGTAGAGATTCTTCCTGGTACCGATGGTCTGGTTCATATTTCAGAACTTGCCAATGACCGGGTTGCGAAGGTGACTGACGTCCTTAAAGAAGGACAGGAGCTTGAGGTAAAAGTTCTTGAGGTTGATTCTCGTGGCCGTATCCGTTTGAGTCGTAAGGCACTGTTGTAAGACGTATCGATATACCTGTAGTATGTGAAAGGCTGTCCCGGGTTTTGGGGCAGCCTTTTTTTTGTTTTCTATGGTCTCCTGATTCGGTATCAGGTATGCTCAATCCATGGAGCAAAAAATCGTAAAAATCTGCTGGTTGGATCCTGGGAACTGTAAGGATCTGTCTCTTCCTGAATATCACTCTGAATTAGCTGCAGGCATGGATGTGGGCACTGCCATCGCTGAGACGTACCGTCTGGAACCTGGCGCGATCCACCTTTTTTCCACCGGTTTTTGTGTGGAAATCAGTCCCGGCTATGAGATTCAGGTGCGCCCAAGAAGCGGTCTTGCCGTGAAGCATGGTGTCACTGTAGTTAACAGCCCAGGAACCATAGATGCTGATTATCGTGGCGAAGTGAAAGTGGCTTTGATTAATCACAGTAAGGTGCCTTTTACTGTGAATCGTGGTGATCGTATAGCGCAACTGGTTCTTGCTCCTGTGATCCGGGTGCAACTGGAACTGGTAACAGAGCTTGATGAGACCAGCCGTGGAACAGGTGGCTTTGGACATACCGGAATATAGAAGATGAAATACTCAGTACTTGGTTCGGGGAGCAAAGGGAATGCCCTCTATATTGAATCCGGGAAAACATCTATCTTGATAGATGCCGGATTTTCAGGAAAGGAGATCGCTAAACGCCTTGCCATCCATAACAGGGATCTGACAGACCTGGATGGACTTTTTCTGACTCACGAGCATGGGGATCATATTCGAGGCGCCGGAGTTGTTTCCAGACGCTATAATGTCCCCGTGTATGCAAATGAGGGCACCTACAAAGGAAGTGATAAAAAGATTGGAAAACTACATAAACGGGCGGAATTTGAAACCGGAAAGGTAGTTCAGCTGCAGGATCTGGAGATTCGTTCCTTTAGTATTTCCCATGATACTCTTGACCCTGTTGGCTTTCTTATCAGCAACTCAAATGTCAGTATTGCCTGTTGCACTGATACCGGGAAGGTGTCAAAACTTGTTGCCAGCAGGCTTAGGGGCTGTGACGCTCTTGTCCTGGAATTCAATCATGATCCTCACATGCTGAAAACTGGCCCTTACCCACTGGCTCTTCAGCAGCGCGTTCGCTCGTCACATGGACATCTGGCTAACGAGGATGCAGCTTCTTTTCTTAAAACTCTTCTTCATGATAACTTACAGTATATTGTTCTTGCACATCTGAGTGACACAAACAATACGGCTGAGCTTGCTTTAAAAAGTGCCAGGGCTGTTATGGAACAGGAACACTCCTGTCTGCTTCATGTTGCCGCACAGGATGTTCCATCGGATCTGTTTATTGTTGAGGGCTAAGGGAGTTTGATCTGTTTATCCTTATCCATCTTCGGGTTCTTCTTGTAGAGAAGAATGGTATTCCCGATAATCTGCACAAGACTGCTTTCACTTTGAGGTAAGAGAAGTTCAGCTGTTTCCTGCTTAGATGCTGGGCTGCTCTTACCGACCTTGATCTTGATCAGTTCATGACGACTGAGCTCGAGCACAGTTGCTTTAATTATTTTTTCACCCAGCCCATCTTTGCCGATGGATACAACAGGACTCAGTGAGTGGCCCAATCCTTTGAGGAATTTTTTTTGTTTGGAGTTGAGTAGCGGACCTGCCTTCTTTTCTTTTTTTTCTTTTGTGTTAGTCATTGTATTGTTATTTTCTGTAGAGTTTGTTTTTATTGATGGCGTCATAAAAACTCTCCATCTGCTTCGTTGCTGAAAAATTTATAAAATTACGACGTACCCTAGTACGCCGAAATTATATAAATTTTACGCGCCTCGCATATGGAGCTTTTTATCTAGCCATCTTAGATTTGAGGTTTTTACGAGTCCATCTTTACCTGTTAACTAATCAGGTTTTTAATAATCTCGTAGCCACCGACATAGGTCCCAATGGCGGACCCAAAACCTGTGAAAAGAAAGACCAGGAACACCCGTAGCAGTTTGTTTTTCCACCAGCCTTTCACCGTTCCCATATCATCACTGACGGTTTCAAATTCTTTTACCACCGGTGGTGTGCGCATGACCTGGATAAAGGCTGCCACATAGCCGGCTCCAATTACAGGAGTCAGGCTTGTTATCGGCGCTGCCGCAAAGGCACCAATGACGGTGAGGGGGTTGGCAAAGGCGAGTATTCCACCAATGGCAGATGGTATGCCATTGGCAAGTATCCAGTAGAGGAGATTTGCTCCGGCATCATCCATTCCTTTCTGCACCCCGATAGTTACAAGCGAACCAATGATCAGCATGGGAATGGACCAGCCGAGAATTTTCCATATTTTTGAAACAGGTGGAATGGTTGAAATTTCTTCGAGTTCTCCACTTCTGTCATCGTTGAAAATATTCTTAATTCCCTGCACATGACCGGCTCCAACTACAGCCACCAGAAGTGTTCCTTCGGCAGCCTTAATCTTTTCGGAAAGATAGATATCTCTTTCATCGATAAGGACATTTTTTACATCTGGAAGAGCTGTTCCCATCTCATCCATTAAATCGGAAAGGACATCTTTCTGTTTCATTTCAGCAAGTTTTTCTTCGCTGATCTCAGTGGAATCAAAGAGTGACGCAAAAAGTGTGGTTAGCAGATAGCCTTTTTTGAAAAAGGAGGTGGATTTCCAGGCTCGCCTTAACGTTATCCGTACATCACGATCACAGAGAGCAATGGGGATATCAATTGCAGTTGCAGTCTGTGCAGCCTTCAATAATTCCGCTCCCGGCTTTACCCCAAGCTGACCGCCAAGCTTCTTCTGGTAAGAGGCCATCAGCAGGTTGATCATAAGGGTGGACAACTGTTTGTCTTTGATGATCTGTTTAAGGTCCAGGGACTGCCATTTTTTCTTTTGAGTGAGTGCCTTATAGCGTTTTTCGTCAAGTTCTATGCAGACGCAGTCGGGATGTTCCTGGGAGATAACCTCTTCAACCAGCTCGACGGATTCCTGAGAGATGTGAGCTGTCCCAATAAGAAGGATGGTTTTTTCTTTATGGGTGATAGTGTGAACATCCGCTGGATATTCAAATTCTGGAAATGATGTGTTTGGCATTGTATATATATGGTGAACAGTAGATGTTGTTGTGTATTGATCAGTATTCAGGGTCACTCTTTTAACATAAAGGTGTCTGGTTTGAAAAGAGGGAAAGAGAACAGGAGAGAGTAAATTGAGTTTATCCGAAAGGTCAGGCAGTCATGGCTGCTCAGACATTTCGGATTTTCAGTTTGATACCTGGCTGAATACGGTTAGATGTGAGCTTATTCCAGGATTTGAGCTGCTTGGTGGAAAGGTTAAACTTTCTGGCAATGGCCCAGAGCGAATCTCCTTGCTGAACTTGATACCAACTGATGGTACTTGCTTCTGGAGTGTTTGCGGCCACGGTATTAATTGCAAATTTACCTTGTTTTGCAAGGGTGATTATTGAAGAATTATTTATAGATGCCGTGGCAGCAACGTGTGTTGTTTTTCTAGGTTTCTCTGCCGCAGCAACGGAATTACCTGCTCCTTCTATGTAGAGGGCCAGTTGTTGACCTGCCCTTATTTTATGGACACTTTTGAGGCCGTTCCAGGTGACAATCAAATCGGCTGGTACATTATAGGCGTCTGCGATCCTGGAAATGGTTTCACCCGGTTTAATTGTGTGAAGTATAAGATCATTGGATGCAATTTGTCCATTATTGCCAGCTGCAAGCAGGCGATAGCGAGTGGTGCTGTATGGAATCCGAAGGTGATTCCCGGCGATCAGTTTATTACTTCTCAGATTGTTGATTTTAAGGAGGGTTGTTTTGTTAATGTTGTAGCGCCTGCAAATGCTGGAAAGGTTGTCTCCCTTGCGGATAACATGTGTTTTGTAGCCAGTGCTTACGACACTGTTCAGGCGAGGAAGGTTGGCCTTCGCCAGTTCACCGCTTCCCAGTGGAATCTGAACATCATAATGACGTTTATTCAGGGGAGTTTTCCCCGTTTTTAATTCCTGGTTCAGCTGTTTGATTTGTTTACTGCTGCTGTTACATATCAGAGCTACAGCATCCAGACTGAGGCCAGGTCCTACGCGCAGTGTTTCGTATTCTATCGCTGTCTCATATTCAAGATTGGTAAAACCGTATTGCTCCGGGTTTTTGGCAATAATGATGGCTGCTATCAGTTTTGGAACATAGCGTTTGGTTTCCAGATGCAGATAGCGATGTTGGGCAAGGCTCCAAAAGTTATCTGCTTTGTAACGTTTCAGACCTCTTCTGATTTTTCCTCCACCTGCGTTGTAAGCCGCCACCGCCAGGTGCCAGTCTCCAAACTCTGCATACAGATCTGAGAGAAAGCCAATTGCAGCTTTTGTGGATTTTTCAGCATGACGACGCTCGTCCACATAATTATTTATTTTTAAATTATAGTCTTTACCGGTGCCTTTCATAAACTGCCAGAGACCAACAGCCTTGGCACGGGAGTAGGCTCTCTGATTAAATCCACTTTCAATCATTGCAAGGTAGGCAAGATCTTCGGGGAGTCCAGCATCACGCAGTTCTTTCTGAAACATCGGAAGGTACTTACCCGAGCGGACAAGCCAGCGTCGAAAAGTTTTATTTTGGCGATTCTGAAAGATATCCAGATATGCTTCCACCTGTTTATTGATAACAACGGGAAAATCATAGCTGATCTCTTTGGCGGGTGAATTAAATGATTGTAGCTCTGCCCCGGGCTGCCATGTTCCTGTTTGTTTCAGAAGCTCAAGCTCTTCGGTGAGACACTGCTCCGATTCTGTCTCAACAAGAAGTAACTCGGGATCCATTGAAAGAGAACTGACAGGAGAGGCTATTTCACCACTGGGAAGCGGATACAAAACAGCCGTTTTCTGAGTTCCACAGGAGCTGAGAAACAGGAATATTGCAATAAGACCAAGGGACTTGAAAATATATGATGAGAGTCGGAGCATATAAAAAATATAAAATATAGAGAAAGGCTTGAATCTGTTAGTGTGATAAGTATTGAGAAGAAAATACAAATCATACTAAAAGCGCTCTTGAGATATACGTTTGAACGCAGTACAATCTCGTGAATCTTATTACTTAAACTCGAAGAAGCAGTAAAATGCAACAAAAATGGTGCCCCTGTTTTTCAATAATCATTCATATACACCGTGTTAGGATTTGTAATCTGACCTAAAAAGTGCAACACGGTTTCAATCTGTCGTTCCTATGTTAAAAAAAATAATTCTTTTTTTCTTCACTTTAGTTTTCCTGGCGATTTTGGCAGTGGGAGGAGGGTTGTATTATCTGGTCGTCCTTCAGCCAGGTGATGAAATTGACATTGATAATATTCAGAGTATTTTAGGTAAGGAAAGCCCTGTTCTCTATAGCGATGGCGTGACGTCTCTGGGGGTCTTTTTTGACGATGCACACAGGCAGTATGTGACCTGGGAACAGATCCCGGAAAGCTTTGTCAACGCTCTTGTCGCCTCCGAGGACAATCGTTTCTTTGAACACTATGGATTTGATGCTGTTTCCATTACCCGGGCAGCTATCAAAAATTATGAGGCGGGGAGGGTGGTGCAGGGAGGGAGTACCCTTACTCAGCAGACTGCAAAAAATCTCTTTAAACGTTCCGGCAGGTCCTACGAGGCAAAACTGAAGGAGCTTTTATATGCCCTGCGGCTCGAATATCACTACTCAAAAGAGAAGATTTTTGAGTTTTATTGCAATCAATTCTATGTCCGTGGTAACGGTCACGGTCTCGGGGTGGCGGCTCGTTATTATTTTGACAAGAACGTTGAAGATCTGACCCTTCTTGAAAGTGTTTTTATTGCTGGAAGTGTAAAACAGCCGAATTATTACAATCCCTTTAACCGCAAGTCTGAAGAGGCGAAAGAAAAAGTTCGGGAGAGAGTCAAGATACGAATGGCCTACGTCCTGAAACAGATGTATCGCCTTGGCAAGGTGAGCAGCAATGAGTATGAAGAGGCGCTTGCAACGGATATCCTCTTTACCGAGGGACAGGTTGGATATGCACTCGATTATGTGATGGAAATGGTTAAGGATGCTGTTGCCACCGAGGAAGTGACAACGGCTCTTGAAGAACATGGTATTTCCAATCTTGCAACAGCTGGTGTACGTGTTATTACCAGTGTCGACAAGGGATTACAGGAAAACACTCTTTATTCTCTTCGCCACGAACTCTCCCGGCTTGATGTCAGGCTTCGCGGATATAATCGTGATGAGGTTCAGGCAGAGCTAGCAAAAACTACGTATCGTGGTGATCATGAAGTTAAAAAAGGAGCATTTCTGTTTGCGGGCATCACCGATATTCAGGTAGGGGATACTTTTCCTGAGAGTTTTCAGGCAAACGTTGATTTCGGAGGGGATCTTGGCAGAGGGCTACTGCGTAAAAAAGGATTGGAACGAACAGTCACTGCCCTTGTAAAATGGGAAAAGAACCGTTGGAGTGAGAGCACTGAAGAGGATTTTCCCCTTCTTGTGGACCAGTTACAAACTGGAGACAGGGTTTGGGTAAGTGTCAGAAACATTGATGACGATGGTACCGTACATGTTGATCTGGAACGTTTTCCTCTGATGCAGGGTGGTGCTCTTGTCCTGCAAAATGGTATGATAAAAGCCATGGCAGGAGGCGTTGAAAATAGATTTTTCAACAGGGCGATTTCCGCTAAAAGAACCATGGGGTCGGCGTTTAAACCATATCTTTTTGCTGCAGCTCTGCAACTTGGATGGAATGCTGCTGATCTTCTCAATAACAGCCGGGATATCTTCGTTTTCCAGGGACAGACGTATTTCCCAAGACCTGATCATGAAATAAGCAGTGAAAAGGTTTCCATGAGTTGGGCCGGGGTACGATCTGAAAATCTTGCATCGGTCTGGTTGCTTTATCATCTCTGTGACAATCTTTCCACCGACGAATTTAAGGAAGTGGCGGTAAATGTTGGTCTTGCACCACGGGTTCGAAATGGAAAAGAAGAACCATATAGCCTGTACCGGACACGAATAAGAGACACTCATGGCATTGTCTTAAACAGGTCAGTGCTTCAGGAAGCAGCTTTTTTTGAAGCTGTGCGACATCTTGAAACTGATTTTATTTTTGAAGATCTTGTAAAAGAATATGATGTATTAAAAAGCCTCCATTACGGCCTGTACTTTGACAAATATGAAGAAGACATAAATACCGTTCTTGCTGATACTGATTTAAAAGAACAGGAAATAAAAGAGCAGCTTTTACGTAGAAACATTTTGAAGACGAACTATCTGACACTTGTGTTGCGACAGCAGCAACTTCAGGAATTTAGAAAGTCTCTCAACATCACAGATGAAGAAGATCCCTTCGGCTTATTTTCTTATACGCAGTCGGCAGTTCTTTGTTATGACAAGGCAATACTGCGCTATTCCTATAAGGAGTTAGATGCTCTTACGGAGAATCAGGTGTTGGTTGACAGCGGACGCTTGAAAGAGTATTTCGCCGCCGAGGGTCCAGAGAGTCAGGAAAAGTTCTGGGCTGATGTTCTACTTGATGATACTTTGACTTCAAAGGCATTGTCCATTGTCAAACGGCAGGTAAAAAATGAGTATCAACGTTTGTCCGCTCTTTACCCCTATAGTCTTGATGTACTTGCAGGAGTACAAGACTTTCGTGTTTTGGTTGGCCTTAAGTATCTCATTGAATATGGGAAAGAAATGGGAGTAAGCAGCCAGCTTGAACCCGTTCTGTCCTTTCCTCTAGGTTCTAATGTTGTAACCCTTCTTGAAATGGTTCGCATGTATGAATCCCTTGTTACCGGCAATGTGTTTTTGGCAGGAAAAGAAGCTGGGATAAACAGAGATCTTTTGACAGTCCTTGATCGTATCGAAACTGCAGATGGAGAGGTGGTGTATCGTGCTGAAGTAAAAAAGAAACACCTTTTAGCACCAGAACAGAGCCTGGCCCTGGGGAGTATTCTCGAAAATACCGTGAAATTTGGTACGGGACGCTATGCTCAGGAACATGCCCGATTACCCTTCGATGAGACTGAAGTGCAGGAAGAACCAGGAGCTATGGATCTGGTGATTCCTCTTCTTGGGAAGACAGGGACTGCAAATAATTATACAAATGCCTCATTTTTTGGCTACTTACCAGCTGTTTCAATGGGTGGGACCGGCATGGTCATTGATGGTGGTTATACCATTGGCGTATATGTCGGTTTTGATACTAATGAATCCATGCGAAGAAAAACTACCAGGATTACAGGATCAAGTGGGGCCCTTCCCACGTGGACAGGTGTGGTGAATACCATATTACGTGAAAAACTTTATTCGCAGAAGCTGGATCCTGTTGATCTTTCTTTTTATGGCTTAACTCTGCTTCATAGTGAATTGGGTCAGTTAAACCTTGCAGTTGACAAAGAGAATGGTGGCCGTCTGCAACAGCCTGTACTAGAAATTGATGAGAAAAATAGAAATTATCCTTCCATCATGACCTTTGGGCAGGTGTATGAGAGCGGTAGGTTTAAGCCGCAAAGATATTATGCACCGTTTTGGGGCGATAAAAAACAATTTCTTGAGACTGATTTGTAAGTATCACGGCAAGGCTGTGTTGAATTCTTCACTTCTTTGTGCTACAACATGGGTATTCTTGGACAAGCTCCTAGTGTATCCTTACTGATATAGACCATTAGGTAACAGTATTATCTTTAACTAAAACAAACCAATGAACATTCGATATACTACAGTAACAGCAGCGTTGTGTTGTGCTCTCCTTTCATCAGGCTGTGCCTATGACAAGAAAAGGATTGTTTCGTCCGGGAATGCGGGAGCATCAACCCAAGGGCTTGAGACAACTGAAGACTTAGGAAGCAAACCGATTATTCAGCCGTACCCGAATGGTATTAATGATGATTTCCAGTCTCAATACAATTCAGGACAGCAGGGATCAGTTGGATTTTCTGAAGAAGGGCCTGTTTTGCCGGAGATGCAATATGTGAAAGATCGAATATTTGAATACGGTAGAAAACTCGATCGCTGGAAAGAACTGGACGATCAGGCCATCGTTCTGGATCTCGACGAGGCAGCATCGGAAGAGATGGTGCGCTGCTTCAGAGATCTGCAAAAAGTTTTAAATGGATACAGTCATATTCATGAGTCATTGTTGCGTCAGGATTTTGCGGATTCTGGTAATGCTATTACCAGTGCAGAAGTGATGGCATTGGAACAAAGAGATATCTCATTTCTTGAATCCAGCTGTGGCAGACTTCTCAAAAGTGGTGATGACAGGGGAGAAGGTTGGGAACAGCGTGGTGAGCAGGCGGATTTACCACAAATAGAAACTCTTATTGAGCGATATGCCGGGAGCGGTGAGTTTGAGGAGGTCATTCAGGTATGGCAACAGATTCCATCACATCAACTGGACAGAGTGCATCTCAACACCAGAATTTCATATGGTAATGCTCTCATGTCACTTCATCAGGAAAAGAAGGCGGTACTGATATACCAGGAAATCATAGATTTGATGTCCTCATCCGATGATCAACGTACAGATATTCTTTCCCTGCGGAAAATTCTTGCCGATCTGTACACGGCCTCTGGAGACTACGGTAAGGCAGAGCAGCAGTATCTTGAAATATCTAAAGATTATAGTGACCTGGCAAAAATAGAGGATTGGGCCACTCTGCAGCTTTCAATTTTAGAGAGAAGTGAGGCTGGTAGTCCTGAACTTAAAGAATATTCTGAACTTCTGCGAAATTTTCTCGGATTCACTCCCCAGCGTGACGGGTATAAGCTTGTGTGGCAATCTGACAAGTTCCTTGCCGACTATCCCTATTCACCGGTCTCCTCCAATGTCGATATTATTAAAAGCTCAACTTTGAGTCGTGCGGATAATTGGTTTGATATGTTTATTTCGGAAGTGGATACAATGGCTGCTGAAGAGCAGTTTCAGGATGCTTTGTTGAAACTTGAAACATTGCCTGAAGATATATTAAGTGGGGAAAAATTAATTGAGATCCGCAAAAAGAGTGATGATCTCACTCTTGCTGAAGCTGTGAGTCGGGAAAAAAAGAAGATTGAAAAAATGCAGGTTCAACAACGACAATGGAATGATGCCTTGCTTCTTATCGATAAAGGTGAATTTGATCAGGCTATTGAAATTCTAACAACCATGCTTGATACTGAGTATGCAATAAAAGCAGATAATAAGATTGCCGAGGTCTCTTTACTGGCAGCAAGGGCAGAGCGTAGGAAAGCTGCAGATCTGTTTATCCGCTTTACAAAGACTTCTGATGTTGAATCGAGGAAAAAGCTACTTGTTGAATCTAGGAGACGCTTGGTAGATATCCTTATCAAATACCCGGACGTTGGTATTACTGATAAGGTTATGGGAAATATTAAACGTGTTGAAAAGGAGATGAATACAATTGATCCCATGCTTATTTCACAATCAGAACTTGTCGGTGGAGAAGGGGATACTCCTGTCGTACGGGATGCGTTTACACTTGAGGACGAAATGGCTCCAGCAGTTGCTGGTGATGCGGTGCAGGAACAGAATATTGAATAAAAAAAACGGTTTTAGGTTTCCGGTTTGCGATAGAACAAAAGGATGATCGTGTGGTTTGTTCGCGTAGTGTCTTTAGAAGGTGTCTGTAACTATTCACCGAAATTGCATAACGAATAAGCTGGTAGGAAACTGGGGACATGATCCAATTCGTCTTTGTCTTTTGAATTGGAATCGTGTCCCCAGATTCCGGGTAAACATTGCGCCGTTTCATAGTATGGTGAATAGTTACAGGTTTCTTAGCATTTAATATCAAAAAGAAATGATAAGAAGAACGGTTTGAGGTTTTCAGTATACGGTGTGCGGTAAGAGAAAAGCTTAGATTGTTACTGTGGTGTTATAGTAAATCCTGATTACCACTAAAGCTCAGGTAAGATATTTTTCATTACGAACTATCATGGCAAAACGTAATGGTACAAGCAAATCACAACATTTTAATAAAATGGGCACAAGTTACTCTGAAAAACACTAAAACTGTATTTTCAGTACGTTACGAAAGTGCTGCAAAATTCACCTGAGCTTTAGTGGTAATCAGGTAGTAAATAGTAGAGACGTATTTCTTCAGACAACTGCCATTCAAAAGTCCTCGCTACGCTGCGAATGGATTTGAATGGCAGTCACCCAAAACCCTACTTCCTGTAGTAAATCCAACGCATTATTCTG
>Ga0207996_1000267_pt1 | contig 48593 bp, 31 predicted proteins | sample AntAceMetag02UKG_FD_184773 | JGI IMG/M metagenome (GOLD analysis project Ga0207996, IMG submission 184773) | Saline lake microbial communities from Ace Lake, Antarctica - Antarctic Ace Lake Metagenome 02UKG (SPAdes) (version 2) | ecosystem: Environmental > Aquatic > Non-marine Saline and...
TTTGACTATTCCATTACTGGAGATAACCATCTTTTTCACTTCCGGCTGAACAGAAAATTAGCCGGGCTGGACTTTCACCAGTTAGAGGCACACCACTTCGTGACGCACCAGAGGTCACAGAGAGCACATATGCATCATATAAATCAATCATAAAGATTGAACAGTCTCAATTATTTTTGTAACGGGTGGATAATAATTAAATTTGACAGAATTATTTGCAATGTATAATTTTGTTGTGTATTGACATTGATATTATCCAGTATGCTTTAAGGAGTGAGTAATGAAAACTTTATTTGTACTGCTGATGGTGTTACCTGTGATATTGACGGCAACTGTTTGGACGGTAAACTGGGAAGGAACTGCAGATTTTACAAGCATTCAACCGGCTATCTACACAGCAGCGAGTTATGATACAATTTTAGTTTATCCCGGAGAATATTTTGAGAATCTGGTTGTAAGTTATAAAAGCCTTACTCTGCTTGGAACTCAGCTCAATTCCGGGAAGTATTTTCAAGCGGAACATGTGATCATTCACGGAGATCAATCTGCCAGTACGGTATATGTGGACAATAGTGAAGAATTCACTATAAATGGGTTTGTGATCATGAATAATTATCCGGATAATAGTCTTATATATAGTGAAGAATTCAATAATGTGCGTGGAGGCGGATTAGCTTTTCGCTATAATTGTGATGATGTTATGATCAAAAATTGTGTGATCAAGAACTGTCTTGCCTGGGTTGGTGGTGGGATATTTGCTGAAACGGAGAGAATATCATTCTCTAATGTAGAAATTTATAACAACCGGGCACTTCATTTTGGCGGTGGAATTTATACTCGAGCTATGAGTCCCCAGTCTGAAGTTGTCTTTGATCCTAGCCACAGGTGCAGCATTTATTGTAATACTTCCTCCTGGGTACAGGATTTGAATTTTAATCAATATACCGGCATAATAGATGTACCTTTGCTGCGTTTTAGCGTTCCTGCAATATACGCTCAAGAATATTATTGCCGGGCAACAAATGAGGATGAATGCAGTATCGAAATGCAAGTATATGAAAGTGCTTATGAACCTGTGGCACATGATCTTTGGGTAGGTGTTTATGGAGATGATGCTAATTCCGGCATCAACGTGACAGAAGCGCTAAAAACCCTTGCCTGGGCAAATCAATTGATTCGTTCTGATCCGCAGGAGTGCTATACTATTCATGTAACCGGAGGATTTTATTCTTTCAGTGAAAACGAGCAGAAATTTCCCTTTGAAGTGAAAGGTAATGTTCGTCTGCAAGGTGAAGGCATAGAACAGACTTATATAGATGGTGAAGGGATCGGCGGATTCCTGGCAGCCAGATATAAGGATAATATAAAAATAAGTGACTTCAATATTACTAATTGTTCAGCAAATAGTGCTTATTGTATTGCGTTATTTCCCATCAATAATCTGGAAGTTACCAATCTCTGGCTGCATAACAATGTGGCTCATTATGATAATTTAGCCGTTTCGGGTAGTGGCAATATCCTGCTGGAAAATCTTCTGATTGAGGAATCTTCCACCAGTACTGAGTGGAACCTCGCCCTCAGTGTTGGATCCACTGACCCCAGCACTGTGCTGAATAATATAATAGTAAATGACTTTAACCTGCTTGATAACGTGTGCTTTAGAACCGGTATCCAGCTTTCAGGGACTGATGGAGTAATGAGGAATTCAATTCTGAGCAATTGTTCAGCTCGGAGCGGCAGGTTTTTTAACTACAGGAACTGGGATCCTGCTGATAGTACACATACCCTTGAACTCAGCAATTTTCTGATGTACAACAATAACTGCGCCTACTCATCTTCCTATAGTAATATGGAGCTTGATAATGCCTATACTCCTGTAAAACTATATAATTGCACCTTTGCTAATAACTATAATGGATATAGTTCATTCGCAGATTGTAAGGGTAAGCTGGATGTTAGAAACTGTATTTTTTATCATCCGGAGAGCTGGTGTGATATCAGGTTCACAAATATTGATTATTATGGCGAACATTATGGCTCGGATATTACCAATACTCTCTTTGCTACTGGTATTCACGCTGCAGATTCCACCATAATCAATATAAGTGATGTGATCATAGGTGAAGCACCTCGTTTTATTGGAGATGAAGAACCGGGCTGGAATGCAGAATATCCTGGCTACTACCAACTCAGTGGGCTTTCACCGTGCATTGATGCTGGTTCACCGGACACACTGGGAATGAATCTGCCGCCATTAGATTTGGCAGGTAACCAGCGCATCTGGAATGGCATAATCGATTTAGGCTGTTATGAGTATGATGGTCCCCTTGTGGGCAATACTTCCGGGGAAATTACCCCTCCTGCAGGCATATACATTAGCAGCTATCCAAATCCGGTGCAGCTCAGTACCGGTCGCAGTTTTGTCTTTCTGGAATTCTCTTTACCGGAAATTCCTTCCAGCAATCCAGAGATCAATATTTATAATCTGAAGGGTCAAAGAGTACGTAAACTGGTTTTGGATAATAATCTCACTGGACTAGCTCAGAAAGCAGGACTGCAGGATGGCAAAGATCCTGGCAGTCAGTATTACAGTAAAGTATGGAACTGCCGCAATATGCAAGCCAAACTGGTAGCAGCAGGAATTTATCTTTATACCCTAAATGTGGATGGCAAATGCCTGGCAGCCAGCAAGCTGCTTATCCTTAATTAATGGAAAATTAGATTAAATGTAATGAGGTGATTAAAAAAATCTTTTCCTGGTGAAGACAAGGGTTATCCTGTGTTAATAATTACCTTTTTGTCTCTAATCTATGATAATCTGGTTCTAACTGAGAAATATAACTAATTAATCATATTTATAAAGGAATTTGTTGACGATAAATCAGATTTACTTAATTCTACTCAAAAGAGATAGAGGATAATATGGATGAAAACAAAGAGCTGTTAAAGCAGATAGAAATTGCTGAACTTCCAGAGAAACAGAATTTGCAATTGGAACTTGCTTTTCAAAAACGAACTTCAGATCCTCAGTTCAGCTTTGAACTGGCGATGTCTGTATATCAAGATGCAGTTAAATTTCAGCTGCCTGAGTTGGAATTGAAAGCTCTGCATGAAATCTGCAATATCAGTCATAATTATCAAACGGAGACTGGACTGCTTAAGTGGATTGATCTTCTTATCCAGCGCGGTTTAGAGTTGGAAAATAATCAGGCAGTGGGTAGGGCATATATCCATAAATACCGAATATCCCGAAAAGATGGTAAATATACTGAAGCAGCTCAATATTTAACTAAAGCACTTGAATTTCTTAATCCCGAGCAACATTCTCAGGATGTGTCTTCCTGCTACAACGGATTAGGCAATATATATCAAAAATTAAATAACCTGGACAAAGCCTATGAATATTACCAGAAGGCGTTACCGTTAGTGAAAGATTCTCGTCCAGATAATTATTTCATACTTCTTCAGAATATCGGGACAATCCATGTCTTGAAGAAAGATTATGCCAAAGCCTGGGATATTTTTCATGATCTCATGTTAAAAGTACCTGAGAAGGAGATAGTATTACGGACACTAATTCTTTTGAATTTAGGGAATATTTGCCATATAACTAATCAGTTAACCGAGGCAGTGATCTATATTCAGGAGGCATTAGAGCTTAAACTGGCAAATGGAATAGAGCAGGATATCATTCGCAATATTTGCGCTCTTGTTACTATTTACATTGAGCTTAATGAACCGGAAAAAGCACTTGAGTATCTGCAAAAAGCAAAAGAAATTGCTCCTCAGAAGGAAATTATAGAGCAAATTACCTTTTATGAAACCAGTATAAAATATTATAAACTAACTGATAATCTGCAGAATCTGGTTGTACATTACGAAAAGCTGCTGACTGCCAAAGCACAATTTAATGAAGTTGATAATCTTAAGCAAATTGATGAATTTGAAGCTCAGCACCAGATCAATCTCTATAAAGAAAAAAGCCTGATGCTGGAAGAAAGGAATACTCTTTTTGCTGAGCAAAATGAGAAGCTTCAGGCAACAATGGAGAAATTAATAACCAAAGATAAAGAACTGGAAATTGAGCTTAGAAGTGCCTTTAATACTATAAATAAAAAAGACGACTTGCTGGCTGCTCATCATAGACTGGCATCTATCGGTGAGATGATTGCCATTATCGCCCACCAGTGGAAGCAACCGCTTAATATCATTAATAGTATGGTATTCAGTATCAAAGATGCCTATCATTTCAATGAACTTACAGAAGATTTCATCAATGAAAAAGCCAAGATGATAGATGATCTTATCCAGTATCTGTCCCAGACCATGAACGATTTCAGGAATTTCTTTAAAGAACAGAATAATATTGACTTTATGGCATCTGACGCAATCAAAGGAACAGTATCATTGCTAAGCTATGCTCTTGATATAGAAAATGTGTCAGTTAAAACTGATCTGAAAAAAGATTTTGCTCTTCACGGCTCACAAAATGAACTTATCCAGGTATTTCTTAACCTGATCAATAATGCTCGTGATGCCTTCAAAGAAGAAAATATTCCCCAGCCTGTAATTAAAATATCTCTGGAGAAGAAACCAGAACATTACCTGGTCTCTTTTTATAATAATGGTGGACCAATACCGGAAGAATTGAGTGATAAGATATTTGAAGCTTATGTGAGTTCAAAAGGTGAAAAGGGTACTGGGCTTGGTTTGAACATCTGTCAAACTATTATAGAAGATCGCTTCAAAGGAAAAATATATTTTCAAAACACTCAGGAAGGAGTAACGTTTTATATTGAATTACCTCTTAAAAAAAAATGAGAATCCATGCAACACAGGCGAAGTAATTTAACATGAAAATCTATTTTTCTTGACTTCTTTTGGACATAATTTATTTTTATGGTTAATAATTTGGAGGTAATCAATGGAAAGGATTATTGCCGCCTGTGGACTTATATGTTCAGAGTGTCCAGCTTATCTGGCTCTTCTTAATGACGACGATGAATTACGCCTGAAAGCATCCCTGGAATGGAGTGAACAGTTCGGTGCAGAAATACCGCCAGAAGCTATTAATTGTTCCGGCTGTATGGAGGAAGGAATCAAAATCTCGCATTGTGAAGAATGCAAAACCCGACTATGTGCGATTATTAAACACATTAGTAATTGTGGAGAATGTGTTCTTTATCCTTGTGAGATGGTCGAGAAATTTCATCAGAATGTGCCTGAAGCCAAGAAAACTCTTGATAGTTTAGTCCAGAATCACGACTTATATTAATCCACTTACCCTTAAATAAAAGATTAATGAAAATTATTATTCTTTTGATATTACTATATGCTGTTTTTATGCTTTTTGCTGATGATGCTGTCCCCGATTCCACTTTTAACATTCAGGGTAGAGTGTCTTTTTCAAAAAATGTCACTGTCACAGTAACCTGCCTAACCCAAATAGAATTTGAGGAAGAATTACCGGCTAAGTATTTTTTTGTAAAGGAATTAACTAATCTCGATAGAGAACGAAGTTACGTTGACTATATTATAACTGATATCCCTGCCGGGGAATACTTGATTTTTGCCTTTCAGGATAAAAATGAGAATGATAAACTGGACAAGATACTTGTTGTTCCCAGAGAATCCTGGCATATCTATGGACTACCAAGGCCTACAACAGGAAAACCACAATTCAGTGAGTTATCTATTTATATTGATAAAAACATGTCTGATCTGGATATGCAATTGAAAAATGGATTTTAATATTTTTATAGTCTGAATTTATCCCATTCCGCGTAAACAGCTTTCACAGTCTCAGGATTAGCACCAGCCCCAAACTCCAGCTGAGCAATTATCCCACCCGTAGGAAGATATAATTTTTCTGCTATTGTGTGAACAGCATTGATCCCTGCCTGAGGATCATGATCGGGCAAAATATGCTGCCTATCTATCTCTCCCCAGAAAGTTATTTTGCCTTTTCCTATCTGAGCAACTTTATCCAGGTCCATGCAGAATAATTGGGAATTAAGCGCATCAACCCCGATCTCAATCAGATCAGGTAAAATATCCTGAATATAGCCATCTGAATGCATAAATACAAATTTCCCCTCAGCATGTGCCATATCACAATATTGCTTATAGATAGGCTTAAAGTAATAACGCCACATCTCCGGGTCGATCAGAAGCGAGTTCTGGGCACCCCAGTCATCCATAAATCCAATAGCATCTACTTCACTGTGAGCCCAGATTTCCAGCTCTTTCAGATAGAAATCATTTATTTTTTGCAGTAACTGCCGAAAACCAAGATCAGGGAAAAGAATATCAAGATATGAATTTTGCGAACCTCTAATAAACTGGTAACGCTCCCAGGGTCTGGGACATATATTGGCTTTTACGAACAAGTCAGTCTTTTCATAAAATCGGGCAATATGGTCATAAGCTTTCTGTAGCTGTTCACCTTCGGGTAATTGTTCATAAGGAGGTTTGATCATATTCCAGTCACTGATATCATTCAGAAGCGGTTTTCTCACTTCACCTATGATTCCATCGCGAATATTTTCAAATCCGCAGCCCCATTCGTCTATATATGTACCCTTTTTGTATGGATCACCCTTTGCCTGTTCTGAGGGAGGATAAAAGTAATCAGGAGAAGTGAAATCACTGGGGAATTTATTATTCAAATACTTAATCGTTTCTGGATAAAGATGAACCGCTATTGGTAAAAGCCAAAGGTCTCGAGGAAGCCGCCGGGGACTTTCAAATTTGAGAGCAGCTTCCACAATACTACGGGATGTATTCATCAGTTACTAAAAAATTCTCTACCTAATGTAAGTGAAAATTCTTCTTGTACCTCATCTACAGGACCCACACCACAATATCCAAGTTCCATATAATACCTGCTCGAAAGCTGATATTTTGTCGTGAAATCAAATTTCCATTTGTCATCCTGGCTCTGCGAGAGCATTATTTCAGTACCCCAGTCATTTCGCGAAATCAAAGCTCCTATTAAAAAACTCCAGTTTGTATATATGACTTTATCAAAGTAATTTTCGTTTTGAACTTTTACCACATTAAGTCGCATCCCCATCAATATTCCATATACCATATAGCTGCCATCAGATGATTCATTACCGAAAAAATTATGAGCATAAAGATCATAATTATTTACGTAATCTAAATCTTTATTATCACTTTTAAAGCTGATATTCATGGCAGCACCAAGTCCCAGTCTGGATGAGAGATTAAGTAAATCAAACCTTCCGTTGAATCTGTAAATACCATGTTTTGTACTGAATTCTTTTAACAGTGGACTGTAATCACTTATTCCAACTTTCATCCGGGATGCTCCAGCTGTTAAGGTATATCCTAAAATCATTATCAGGCACAATATGAGAATTTTTTTCATTCTTACCTCTGGATTTTTTTATTCCACAAAGCTGCCAGAACCGGCAGTTTGCTTATGATCTGTTCAAATGCTTTGAAATTAATTGTCTGCTGGCTGTCACACACTGTCTCGTCTGGCTGAAAGTGCGTTTCCAGGATGATACCATCTGCTCCCGCAGCTGCTGCTGCCCAGGATAATGACTTCACCAAATCCCGTCTCCCACCACTGTGCGATGGATCAATGATAACTGGATAGGGTGATAACTGCTGACAGATGCTAACGGCAGAGATATCAAGAGTATTTCTTGAATATTTGCTGTCATAAGTTCTGATCCCTCGTTCACAGAGGATGATCTGATCATTCCCAGCCGCTTTTATATGCTCAGCTGCCAGCAGCCACTCTTCATAAGTGCTGCACATACCGCGTTTCAAGATCACAGGTTTATTAATACTGCCAAGTTTCTTCAGCAGTCTGTAATTGTGCATGTTGCGAGTGCCCACCTGCAAGATGTCTATATATTCAGTCATCTTCTGGACATCTTCCACAGATACTACTTCAGAAACAGAGATCATATCCAGTTCATCAGCTACTTTTTTGATTATCTGCAAACCTTCCTCACCAAGTCCCTGAAAGGAATAAGGAGAAGTTCTCATTTTATAAGCGCCGCCCCGGAACATCCTCACACCCAGCTTTCTGATAAAACTGGCAACCCGATAAAGGTCTTCATAATTTTCAATTGTACAAGGTCCTGCAATTATGGTAAACCAGTCACCACCAATCTTTTGCCCTTTTACATCCAAAACTTTTCTATTATTTTCTATCATACTTTGTATCTCCCGGTGATTATTTCTTTCAGTACTCCATACTGCCATGTCCGGTCTGAGACAAAGAAATCTGAAGCATTAAAATGGGCAATGATTTCTCTCACAATTATTCCTCCAGCCATTAGCAATGCTTTACTTAGTGGATTAAAGGCGATCCTCTCTAATATCTTTTGCTCAGGGCAATCAGAAATCTCATCTAATAATTCGTTAAGATCATCTCTCATGATCTGATATTTATGAACTTTATGCTCATCATACACAGTCATATTCTGCAGCATCGCAGCCAGTGAGGTCACCGTTCCACCAATTCCTATCAATACCGCATCAGAAGGTATTTCGATATTGATCTTCTCAAGCTTATTTCTTATATAATTGATTTCTTTGAAGGCATTATCACCAAACCTGTTATGGAATCTCCGGATCCCCAGATCAATTGACTGGCACTCACTTACCTTACCTTCAATTATCAAAGTAAATTCAGTACTGCCACCCCCAATATCGAATAATAATAGATTTTCAGCGGTAAATTCATTAATATTGGCAATACCATTAAATCTGGCTTCTTCACTTCCCGAGATCAATCTTAGTGGAATAGAATATTCCTGATTTATCCAGTCCTCCAGTAAATATCTATTTTCTGCCTGCCGTAATGCACTGGTGCCTATCAGAACTGGTTTGGCATTATATTTATCTGCAATTGTCATATATTCCTTAAGGATGATCTTCACTCTGTCAATTCCATCTTGACTAAGATTACCGTCTCGCATCCCCTTTGCCAGGGCGGATATCCTATTCAATCTATCAATAACATGATCACTGCCGGTATCTACTTCTACCAGCAGTAATAGAACATTATTAGTTCCAATATCTATCAGACAATATCTGGCTGCCATTACCGATAAGAATAAATAAGCTTCAGGTTTTCTGCCTGCCAGCCCTTCTTCTCCTCTATCCAGCGTTTTTCAAATTCAAAGATCAGATCCCGGCTGGGCAGTGTATTCCAATCAATATCTGGAGGGAATTGAGAAGCATGCACAAATGCCGTTTCATAGGGTGATTCTTTTTTGCGGGAATCAGTGATCCAAAGATTACCATCCATCCTTCTCATGAAACGCAGAAAACCAAATTTTTTATCATTATGAAATGAATAGCAGATACCTCTTTCCAAAGAGCTTTCTGGTTCTGTCTGCAAATAAGGTAATAATCCCGGAACCAGATATCCGGAAGTGAACATATCAGTCTCATTCCTCAATGAGTGGGCTACGTTTTTAAAAGCAAGGGCTTCCACCCGGCAGCCTTTATTCTGCAAAGCTCTCACTACCTGCACAAAATCTCCATCCCCCGTTATCAAAAGTACACTATCAAGACGTTCAGATTGCAATAGTGCATCCACAGCCATATCAAGATCAGCATTTGCCTTGCCAAATCGATTGCCATGCTCATCAGTAAACCAGCGAACCGCTTTCACTATCACTTTATAACCAAAATCCCTCAATACTGAATGAAAACTATATGATTTTTGTCTGTATTCATAATTAGTTTTTGCCTGCTCAACATCAAAAGCCACATAGGCATTTAATCTGATCGCCTCACCATTATTCCTGCAGGCAAATAACCGCAATATGTCATATTGCATCCCATATCCACCATTCTGAGCAATATTTGACACATCTACATAAACTCCTACCCTCATCGTAGAACTCCGTTCCATCATAACTCCTTTTTTAATGATTTTAATTTAATAACTCTTTTAATTAACATTTCCATGATCACACCTTTATTCCCTTCAAAATCGTGTTTCCAGTCCAAAATGAACTATCCCCTCCAGGGGATTCTTGAAACCATGAACATCATTCGGCACAGCAAAATCAAGGATCAATTGACCCAGTGGCGTGTGAGTCCTCAATCCGCAACCTATGCTGTAAATAGTTTCATTCTCGTTTTCCTGACTCTCAATATTACCTATATCAGCATTTATTGATAATCTCGCTTCATCGCTCAATATATATCTTAATTCCAGGTTCATCCAGCCAACTCGATATCCTGAAAATTGCTTCTCCAGAAATCCCCTGATGCTATTTACTCCTCCCACCTCAAACTTGTCAAATTCTGTTAGTCCTTTATTTTCTATCAAGTTATAATTTATCTCCACACTCCCCAGCCACCGGCCCTTTATCGGGATAAGTTTCTGGTAATTTGTCTCTGCTGCCTGCCTGCCAGAATTCTCTTCATCTGTCCTGCTCCAGATATAATAATATTTAATTGCCCAGGTATAACCAGTCCTGGGATTCCTCGGATGATCGAGATTAGAATACTTCCAGAATACCCCTGCCTTGCTGAAAGCAGTTTCATCAATGATAACAGGACGCCTGGATCCCGCATAGATATCCTGCTTCTCCAAATAAATTCCAGCCTGATTAAAAAGATCAAACCAGTATAATTCAAGATCATAGCTAACTTCTATCCAGGTACTGTCCATCTCTTCGCGATATAATTTGATATCCGCTCCCAAAGGATAATCCCAACCACTTTCATGATAATTAAGCTCTATTGCCGAATGCTGCTCCTGCCTGTTCTCCCAATAGAATCCCACACTACGGTCTGTTCCCCAAAGATTCTCAAAATTCACGTCCATATATCCCGTAAATCTGCCCTCATTATCTTTTCCGTTATCATATCCCACCACACCTGAAAAAGCTGTCATATTGCCTTCAGTAACATCATAAAGCAGCGTGGAAGAATTCATCGGTAATATCCGGCAGGTCTTTATATAGGGTCGGGAAAGTATATTCTGTTCCGCCTGTTTAAGTTGATATAGTGAGGGAGTTTCCAGTCCATTAAGTCTGCTTAACTGCAATATTGTTTTTCTTCGGGTTACTTTATTACCTTGAACTATGCTTTTCTGGAATCTGCAATATTCCCCTTCATCAATGCTAATCCTGATCTCAACCTGATCCTCATGCAGCACGATCTCATCTACAACTGCCTGAGCAAAATAAAAACTCTGCTGATTATAATATGCTATCAGCTCAGTCATGTATTGAGGTAGATCCCGCAAAAAGATCAGAGGAGCCTTTATCTCATCAAGTAATTTATCGGTAGTAATATAATTATTACCTGTAAATGTCACTTTGAAAACCTGTAGATCACTTCCTTCCTCGATCCTTACTTTAATACTCACTTCAGCCTGAGATAATGGTATCACTTCCGGCTGTCCTATCTTAGCCAGATAATATCCCTTCTGCTCATATAAAGCTGCTATTCTTTTCATATCTTCCAGCAGGATCTGCTGATCATATTCCATACCCTGATATGAGATCATCACCGCTTCTAATTCTTCTCTGCTGCAGATATTATTACCCTCAAATTCTAAATCCACGATCTCCATGGCTGATAATGAGAGCATGATAATAAAAGCGATACCTAAAAAAATTATCTTCATCTAATCTATTTGAGAGCGGACTAATTGTAATAGCTCTGCCACAAGTGATTCTTCCGGCACCTTCTTCACTATCTCACCCTTGCAAAAAAGTATCCCTTCACCTTTTCCGCCTGCAAGCCCGAAATCTGCTTCTTTGGCCTCACCAGGTCCATTTACGATGCAGCCCATTACTGCCACCCGCAAATCCTTATCCCGGTATTCTGCCAGTCCTGCTTCCACTTCTTCAGCTATTTTCACCAGGTCGATCTCTGTTCTGCCACAGGTGGGACATGAGATCACCTCCAGTCCCTTGCGCAAGCCCAGTGCCTGCAATATCTGCCTTCCCACATTCACTTCATCCACCGGATCAGAGGTAAGGCTCACTCTTATCGTGTCACCTATCCCCTCTTCCAGCAAAATACCTATTCCCATGGCACTTTTGATAGTTCCACGCAGCATTGTCCCCGCTTCTGTTACTCCCAGATGCAGTGGATAATCCACTCTCTTAGAGAGTAATCGATAGCTTGCCAGCATCAAAGGAACACTTGATGCCTTCACAGAAATCTTCATCTCCTCATATCCAGCCTGCTCCAAAATATGCACATGCTTAAGTGCACTTTCCACCAGTCCCTCGGCAGTCACACCATATCGCTGATATATCTCCTTATCCATTGAACCTGTATTTACTCCTATCCGGATTGGAATTTTGCGTTCGCGCGCTGCTGCCACCACTTCCTGCACCTTCCTCTCGCTCCCGATATTTCCCGGATTAAGCCGCAGACCATCTACGCCCGCATTGATCGCTGCAAGTGCCAGTTTATGATCAAAATGTATATCAGCGATTATTGGTATGGAAATGGAAGAAATTATCTCTGGCAGCGCATCTGCCGCTTCCTGATGATTAACTGTTACCCTGATGATCTCACAGCCTGCTGCCTGCAATTCCCTGATTTGTCTCACTGTTGCCTGCACATCGGCTGTAGGCGTATTGGTCATGGATTGTATGGTGATAGGATAATCCCCCCCCACACCCACATCACCTAATCTTAGCGCTCGCGTCTTTCTGCGTAAAATGCTCATTTCTGCTTATCCTGATATATTTTCACCATGGTGCGGATGATAAAGGATTCATCATCTGCCATCTTAATAAATAATGCTTTGCTGTCTTCTCTGTCCAGCGAAAGTAGACTTCGTGCCGTCACCACTCTCTGCTTCTCATCATCAGCCTGGCAATATTCGCTTAATATCTCCACGCTCTCAAGGCAGTTGATATCCCCTAATGCTCCCAGCACGCTGTTCGTGTATTTATCTTCCTGCAAAAATGGCTTAAAATACTCAATATAAGTGGAATCCTTTAGCTCTCCTATCAAGCTGATGCAGTGCTTTGCCACCAGGCTGTCTTCATTTGAAAGCTGCTCTATCGCATAGGAAGTCAATTTATCGCTGTGTTTATTAAATTCACTGATCGCTCGATAGGCAAGTCCACTTTTTGTCCCAAGCTCATTTTCTGCTATATATACTGCTGCTTCATCTTCTCTGCTAAGTAGTATCTCACCCGCCCGTTTCACGGTCTGCTGATTACTGCCCACTCCCCAGCCTGCTGCCAATTGATAGATTTCTTCTATAGCTGCCAGACTATCCACTTCTGCTGCCTGCTCCTCAGCCATCTTCTTCACTTCTGCCTCTTCCACCACCAAAAGTGTATCAAGTCCTATCCCATAATATCCTCGGCTCCAGAAGCTGTCATTTGCGCACTCTTCCACGGGATAGGTGTCATTACCTCCAGTATCCAGAAATACTCCTATCCCTCCTGTTCCTCGTGCCACTCTGCTGTAACCGTAATTATTAACTTCTTTGCGCTGATAACTGTCATCTCCCGAACCATCCAGAAATATCGTCACAGAGTTCGTTAGCGCTACTCCATTACCACCTTCTACGGAATAATGGTCATTCCCGCTGCGGTCGATCAAAAAGCCCACTGCCCAGTCATGAGCAGCTCCCTGTCCGGGTCCATGCTTGCTGTAATAATGATCTTCTCCCCCGCCATCATATAATAATCCCGCTGCCAGATGGATTCCACTGCCTTGCGGATAATATACTGAATCATAATAATCATATCCCTGCTTGTCATAAATTATTCCTAAAGCATACCAGTAGGCTACTGCCTGAGAATATACTCCTCCCGTATAATTATCATTGCCGTCTTCATCATAGATCATCCCGATCCCACCAGCCAGATCAGGACGCATCCCAAAGCCGAATCCCTGAGATAGTGACCGGTAGTCCAACGGTGCCAGAGGTACATGCAGATATTTCCCTCCCGCATAATAATTATCAAAACCGGCATAATCTATTATCGCACCGAATCCAAGTGTACTGCCAAAACCTTCTCCATATTGCGTTACACGATAGCTATCCCTGCCCTCTTCATCGATAAGTAGCGAGATTCCAAAAGTTGCAGCTCCCCCACTGTGAAGTCCAAATTTATAAGTATCATCTCCCGTTATATCCCATAACTCAGCATATCCGCAAATAGCAGATACTGAATAATCCGCCCCGCTATAAACATCGTCCCCATCCAAATCACTCAAAATCCCTATACCACCTTTGGCACTCACAAGTCCTGCTATCTCCTCATTATGATAATAATCATCACCACTAATATCCAGACTCCAGAAATAGGGCTGCTTTGCCCAGTCTGTTTCCAGCCTGCCCAGATAAGTATCATCTCCACCTGCATCATAAATAAAACAATAATTACCCTCAACCAGATCAGAGCTGCTGCTGCCTATCCGCATCAAGCCATATTTTGACTTATATTCCCGCGCTTCAAGCTCATCTCCTGTCCAATTCTGCAAATAATGCTGCATCACTTCAAATCCGGCTCTATTAATGATTACTGATTTGAATAATGCACCCATATCTAATCGTTCTATCATTGCTATCAGACTGTCAGAATCTACGCTCATTGTATCAACTATCCCATATTTTTCATAATAAGCATTATATTCCAGTGAATCTTCAGGTTCGCTCCACAAACTTGTGCTCAGATATTGCCAAAGCTCCATATCCTCTGATTCACATCCTGCAAATGCCTGCTGCCGCCAGACTTCGCTCTCATCCCAAACCTTTTCCACATAACCAAATAAACCATTCACTCCATTCACATTGACCAGATAATAATATTCATATTCCTTCCTGCTGGATTTATATAATTCGGCATAATCATCCTCTACAAATTCATCCTCCCAGGCAAGTACGGGCATTATATTACATAAAAGGTCTTTCCTTTCTCTTGTGGTCATCTTCTCTGCCAGCTTATCTACAAATACCGGATATTCTAAAGGATTATTCAACACTTTCAGCATCTGAGGGATTTTGAACTTTGTACCACTCGACCAGTCCTTGAGGAAATTCAAGGAATTAAGCTCCAGACCACTGCGTTTCAAAGCACTCTCCAGCACCATCCTGTCCTGATCTGTAAATATCTCAGCTCCTAAATAGATTACGGTAATAATAATTAAAAATAAAAAAACTCTCTTTTTCATAATTTTGCTTCCCATTTTTCATATTTTATAATTTGTTCTTTGTCCATTCGTTTACTGCTGCCGGCAAAAGTCTTTAAAAACTTACTATATAAACCCTTTTTATCCTTAGGATAACCAAAAGGACTCAGACCTACCACGCGAATATTATCAGGAATACTCAGATATTTCCGCACCTGATTCTCATTAAAAGCTGCCAGCCAGCAACTGCCTATCCCCATCCCCCAAGCAGCCAGCATCATCTGCTGAAATGAGATCGCTGTATCCACCAGGTAATAATCCTGACCATTCATTTTTACAGACTTTTTGGGATCAGCACAGGCAATTATCACCACTGGGGCTTTGGCAATGAAAAAATTAACCGTTCCCACAAGACCAATATGTCTGGAAAATCGCTTAATATTGTCCTTGTCTTTCAACACTATATAGCGCCAGCATTGCTTATTCTGAGCAGAAGGAGCCTGCCGCCCTGCTTCCAGAATTGTATCCAGTTCCTCATCAGTTAATGCCTCTTCAGAAAAATCCCGCACACTATGCCTACTGAGTATCAAATCAGATAATTCCATACATACTCCTTTGCAGGCAATATATCCCACCTTGCAAACATAAGTCAAACTAATTATCTGCTGCTATACCAACTATAATAACATCATTGGCAAAAACTTGCTGATTGAATTTTAACTTGACACCCTACAGCCAGATACTAATTAATTTTAACAGAGATTTTCATTGAGTGAATTTAATTGACAGAGGGGTTATTATGAATTTGAAGAATATCACGCTATATGCTCTTTTGGGATACAGTTATTTTTTTATTATGCGCGCTATCGGCACAATATTTCCTGCCATAAATTACAGTGAAACCTGGATGATTGTTGAACTATCATTGAATTTTATCTCAAATCTGGGAATCACCCTATTCTTTCTCATATTATTAAAAGAATATATCCATGATGATGAATTTTCTCTGATGAATAGTACTGTAGCAGCCTTTCTGGGTTCTCTGTCTATCCTGCTGATCAATGCCTTAAATGGCTTTTCCAGTCTTCTGTCAATTCCCATGGACCATTCAATATCTGGCAGATATATAGTGACTATGGTAACCTGGGTATATGGTTTTATAATTGTAATATTCTTCATGAACTTTGCTTATTACTTGTGCAAAAATAAAACATTAAAACTCTGCAAACCGGTTCTCTGGGGTTTGGGAGGAACAATAATCTCTTTCATTCTACGCTCCATCAATATGCTGAATAATTATTATTATACCACAAATGCGGTAATATTCCTTGATCTTCGCAGACACTATCTGATTTTGCCGAGTATAATTTTGATTCTTTTCAGCTATTTAAGTTTGATCTATTTTATAATCAGATTCTATAAGAGCCTTAGTAAAAAAAAATAAAGTGAAATTAATAATATGGCAAATGTAATTAAAATTGGAATTATTATCTGTGATAGATATCGCAGATGTGCTGGTGGAAAATGTCTGAGAGCTCTTAAAAACAGAGAAGGTGCCTTTTGCATTTATGAAACTGCTCCGGAACTTGTTGGCTACACTACATGTGATGGCTGCCCTGGCGGAAATATTGAATATGCCGTTGGTGAAATGATCGCTAATGGTGCAGAGGTTATCCATCTGGCAACGGGAATGATAGTCGGCTACCCACCCTGCCCATATATCACAACTTTCAAAGACTTTCTGGAAAAACGCTTCGAAATCAAAGTAGTATATGGCACCCACCCCATACCACAAAAATACCTCAATATGCACTCTCAGCTTGATTGCTGGAACACACCCGAATGGCAAAATATCATCAAACACACCCTGACGGATGAAACCACAAGGAAAAGTTACGACTAATAAGATTATCCATTAAGTCCATAAATCTTAGCTTGAGTAAGCAATGCAGTTTTCAACGAGATGATATACTATTGATTGATAAAATACTTTAGTGAAAGTGACAATAAAATTAGAATTATAAAAATAGAGTATTTTTTTTATTGACGACATTTCATCTATATTACTTATATTGCTTATATCTAATCTTAATTTATGGAGGAAGAATGAAAGCTATTATTGTATTTATTACATTATTACTGACATTAGTCTTATCTGGTTCATACTATAACGATTTGGAACCTGAAGTTATTGATGCCAGATCTGAAGCATTAGGCAGGACATCAATACTATCTTCTCAGGGAGCAAATTTTATATTCAACAATCCTGCAATGTTAAGTGACCTTGAGCATAAAGAAGCATGCTTGAATACGAGAATTAAATTTGGTAAAATTAAAATAGATGAAATAGATTACGATGGTTATTCTGATACTTATGATATTAATAAAAATATCCATTTAAAATTTCATGGAATTTCTTATGGTATGCCATATAAACTGCACAATTCCCAAAACTATAAAATCGGTCTTGGAATTGGCTATCGGGCTTATTATGATTATGGAAGCAATTATCGTATTGAAGAAAGTGATTTAAAAATAAATAATCATGGCGGATTGAATACACTGGTTTTTGGGGCAGGGTGTAAATACCTGGATAAACTTTCTGGAGGAATATCACTAAGTGTTCCATTTTTAAGTTCTGGCAGTTCAGAAATCATAGAAGATGGACATACCGGTTATGAAGGAGATGCTACTACTTCAGCTACATTCGTAACGTTTAGTGGTAATTATATATTCAATGAAAAATATACTGTAGGTTTAAGAATACGAAGTAATTTTACCCTTGAATCAGAATCTGATTATGGTCATGAAAGTATAGAAGTACCAGCAGAATTTGGTTTAGCTCTTAAAATCCAACCAGATGAAGATCATACCATATTTGCAGAATATATTACCAGGAGATATGGGGAATATTCCTTGGGAGATAGATTTGAGAATTCAGGTGGGGGGTTTTCTTTAAGAGCAGGTTTAGAAACTTGTGTGAAAAATAAAGTTGTAAGAGGAGGCTTTTTTGTTCAAAGTATTCCTGAATATGAGTTGACTTATGATTTTGAAGGTAATAGAATTTATGATAAAACTCCTGCAACTGAGCTAGGTATTACCTTAGGCACAGAATTTAAGTTAAAAAAAGACTTATCTTTAGATTTGTTTGGAATGTTTTCGGGTTTTGCAAATTCGATGGAAGAGTATGATTATTGGGATGAAATAGTATCCGGTAAAAAAACATTTTCATATTATGATTTTAAAATAGGAAGTTCCCTAAGATACTCATTCTAAGAGAATTTATTTTTCATTAATTTTATCTGGTATTGCCAGTTAACTAAGGCAATACCAGATTTTCGTATACGATGAAACCAAGTAAACTTTTACTTGAAATTAGTATTTTACTCCAAACAAGATTGAAAATACAGAATTTTTAGCTATAGAGCCGTCTCCTTTATAAATATTAGTTAGCCCATAAGAATTCCGAATTTCGAAGATGTATTTATCTTTGAATTCAAGAATTGCACCTGGAATCATACTAAATTCAAAAACATTGATCTCATCCATTTCCCAATGATGATCATCTTCATAGTAAGGATCATAATGATTTGAAGAGCTTATATTAATCCCGAAGCAAGGACCTGCCAAAGCATAAAGTGCAATGTTATCTTGAGAGAATAATTTGAGTTTCCCTAATACAGGTATTTCTATATAGTTGAAATTCTCACGATACTTCACTTCTCCTAAAAAAGTTTGATCTTCGTCATAAGAAACGTATTCTCTATTCCAGCCTTTCATAGAAAACAGTAACTCTGGTTGAAAGGACAATTTTTCAGAATATTGAATTTCATAGAAGAATCCACCGCTAAATCCAATATTGCTTTTTGCATCTGGCCATCCATCAGATTTTATTATTGAAAAATTTGTTCCTCCCTTAAAACCAAAATGTTTTTCCATTTCAGTATAATTTCTTCCAGAACTTCCAAGGCTTTCAGCATAGGTTAAACTGATTAATAGTAACATGGTAAAAACAATTAGTAGTTTTTTCATTGAAATCTCCTTTTCCTTTTTTAGATACTTTGAATATATTCATTTACTTACTTTCTAAAATTTTGACAGAAACATCAATATAAAAATATCCTTCAATTAAATACTTGTCTAAGATAGTAATTGTTGATTGAATCTGTCAAGAAAATTTTCGAGACTATATATTGAATTAAAGGGAGACTGTTAAATCTATTAATTGTTTTATCTCTGAAATGGATTTACAATAATAACCTCAGATTGGCACGAAGTGACTACCAGGGATTGATACCAAAAACCACCACCCTCCCCTAAACACCGGTGCAAAATGTGTTTCTTTATAACTCGTTGTATTTATCCAAACTCAGAAAAATTATACTATTGTTTAATAACAATTTATTAGATGCTTATAATATTTATTCTTAAAACCTTTAATATATAACACTTATGAGATAGCTTACAATACAGGTAATTTCCGAGTATATATCCTAAGCAAATTTACTTGACATGAAGTGATTGGTCATAATGTTAACAATTCCGGGCAGCAAAAGATGCTGTTTCGGCTAAGAATGAGAGTAATTATTACCGGGTAAATATAGGCATTAAAGTAAATGCTGGAGGCTGTGATATGTGTTTAAGAAGCCAGACAGGCAAATGTATAGATACCTGACTATAACTATAAAATCGTCAAATATTGGAGTAGATTTTGCATTTAATTTATAATCCCGTATTTCTGGAACATGATACAGGAATGTATCCCGAAAATAAGAAAAGGTTAAGCACTTTAGCTGATCTGCCGGAACAGGAAATTATTAATGGTGAAAAATATCTGCAACTTGTTCACACTCCTGAATACGTCGAGTATATCAGGCAAGCCTGCTTGAAAGGTGGATATCTTGATATAGACACAATAGTATCTCCTGAGAGTTTTAATGCAGCCACACATGCTGTGGGAGCGGCTATTATGGCGTCGCATAGTAATGGCTTTGCCCTCACTCGCCCTCCAGGGCACCATGCTCATCCTGACCGTTCCAGCGGATTTTGTCTTTTTAATAATATTGCCATAGCTGCTCAGAATCTGGTGAATGAAGGTAAAAAAGTATTAATATTTGATTTTGATGGTCACTTTGGTGATGGTACTTGTGATTTCTTTTATAACTCAAATAAAGTGATGTTCTGGTCAATTCACCAGTTTCCCTTTTTTCCAGGTGGTGGTGATGCTGATGAAATTGGTGAAGGTGAAGGCAAAGGCTACACTATCAATGTTCCTCTGCCGGCCAATAGCGGTGATGAGATATTTATGGATGCCATAGAAACCTTCCTTCCCATTGCAAAAGAATTTGATCCTGATGTGGTTGCACTTTCGGCAGGATTTGATTCACATCAGTTTGATATGCTCACAGATCTGCGTATAAGCGCAAATACCTATCACAATATAGGTAAGATCATGTCTGCCAATTTTGATAATATCTTTGCCTCTTTGGAGGGCGGATATAATATTAAAGTCTTCTCAGATTGCCTTTTTAACTTCATTGACGGTATCAATAACCGTCCATTGCGCTATAAAGAACCTGAAACTGACTCCATGATCCAGGTATATTACGAATATGAAGGAAGAAAAAGCCTGGTTATTCAATCCCTGAGAAAATACTGGAAATCAATTTAAAAAAATAGATAAGGAGATGAGATGATTACGAAAAAGTTAAGTAAACTATTTAACCCGAAAGTGATTGCTATCATTGGAGCCTCTTCCAGGGAAGGAACTGTAGGTAATTCATTGATGAAGAACATCATTGGATCAGGTTATGATGGGATTGTGTATCCCATTAATCCCAAACGCACTAATATTTTAGGCGTGAAAACCTATAAAACTCTTTCTGAAATACCAGATCAGGTAGATCTGGCAGTGATCGCTGTGGGAGCAAAATACGTACCGGATATTGTAGAAGATTGCGGTATAAACGGCATTTCAGGTATTGTGCTTATCTCTGCCGGTTTCACTGAAATTCCCGGAGAAGAAGGAAAAATGCTTTTAGCTCAGATTGCTGAAACTATTAAGAAATATAATATGCGCATGATAGGTCCTAACTGTCTGGGTTTCATTAAGCCTTCTATCAAACTGAATGCCACTTTTGCCAATCGAATGGCTCTCCCAGGCAAAATTGCTTTCATTTCTCAAAGTGGTGCCTTGTGTACTGCTATTCTCGATTGGTCAGTAAAGCAAAATGTGGGATTCAGTCATTTTGTTTCCATTGGTACGGCTATGGATGTCAGCTTTCATGATCTTATAGATTATTTTGGCAGTGATCCTCAGACAACCAGTATCGTGATCTATATGGAATCTCTCACTGATGCCCGCAGTTTCCTTAGCGCAGCCCGTGCTTTTGCCAGAAATAAACCTATTATTGTGCTGAAAGCCGGAAAAAGCTCGGAAGGTGCTGCCGCCGCCATGTCTCACACTGGTAGCCTGGCTGGAAATGATTTCGTATTTGATGCTGCTTTCAAACGCGCCGGAGTGGTCAGAGTAGATACTATTGATGAATTATTCCATATCGCCCAGTCACTTTCTATGCAGGACAAACCAACTGGAAAAAGAATTGCTATTGTCACAAATGCTGGTGGTCCTGGCGTTATTGCCACAGATACCTTGATCGCAAAAGGCGGAAATCTCGCTAAGCTCAGTGATGAAACTATGGCTGAACTTAATGAGAAGCTTTCTCCTAACTGGAGTAAAAGCAATCCTGTAGATGTTATTGGAGATGCTCGCCCCGTAGATTATCAGGTGGCAGTAGATGCCTGCCTGAGAGATAGAAATGTAGATGGTGTTCTGGTGATCCTTACTCCCCAATCCATGACTGATCCTTCTGAAACTGCCCGTATGGTTGCCACAATCGGTCAGAAATATAAGAAAACACTTCTTGCCTCCTGGATGGGCGCAGATGATGTCAGTGAAGGTAGAGAAATTCTGGAAAGCAATAATATCCCCTGCTATGACATTCCAGAGGATGCTATTAAATGTTTTATGTATATGAGTGATTACACCCGTAATCTGAAAACACTCTATGAAACACCCGCTGGTATTCCCAGTAAGTTCTCTCCACAAGTAGATAAAAGCCGCAAACTTATCAGTGATGTGCTGGCAGATAATCGAACTGTTATGACCGAGTATGAAGCAAAGAAGCTTCTGGATAACTATCAGATTTCAGTTGTTAAAAATGGACTGGCTACCACAGAAGAAGAAGCTGTGAAGATTTCTGATGAAATAGGTTATCCTCTGGTTATGAAAATAGCCTCGCCTGACATTCTGCACAAAACTGATGTAGGTGGAGTTATCCTTAATATTATGAATAAGGCAGAAGCAAAAGTTTCTTATCATAAGATAATGGATTCTGTGAATATCAAAATGCCTGATGCCGATATCCGTGGGATCTTTGTTGAGCAGATGTCCAAAAGAAAGTATGAGTTGATCATAGGCTGCAAAAATGACCCCATCTTTGGTCCAACAATTGTCTTCGGTATGGGTGGCGTTGCTGTGGAGATTTTCAAAGATACTACGGTTGGATTGCCACCGCTCAATATGGCTCTTGCCATGCGCCTGATAGAAGATACCAAGATCTATAAACTGATCAAGGGCTATCGCGGAATGCCTGGTGCGGATATCCCTGCTATCCAGTTCCTGCTTTATAAGTTCTCCTATCTCTTGATGGATTTCCCACAGATCAAAGAAATTGATATTAACCCCTATGGTGTGGATGAACGCGGGGGAATTGTACTGGATGCCAAAGTGATCCTGGACGACTCTGTAGAAGTTGACCCTAATAATCCTTATAAGCATCTGGTGATCTCTCCTTATCCTTCTCACTACATCAAAGATATCAAACTCGACACGGGATTAGCAGTTACTCTCAGACCTATCAGGCCTGAAGACGAATTTCTGGAAAAAGAAATGTTCTCTAATTTCTCTGAAAGAACCCAGAGATTCCGGTTCTTCCAATTGATCAAGGACATCTCCCATGAACAACTGATCAGATATACTCAGATTGATTATGATCGCGAAATTGCTATAATCGCCGAAGTTTCAGATGAAGGTCGCCATAAAATGGCTGGCGTTGCCAGACTTATCGCTGATCAATATAATGAAACAGCGGAATATGCTATCGTCATCGCTGACCCATGGCATAGTCAGGGACTTGGTAACAAAATTACTGACTATATACTCAAAATCGCCAAAGATCACGGAATTAAAACCGTTTATGCCAGTATCCTGGCTGTTAACCACATCATGCTGCACATGTTCAAAACCCGTGGTTTCAAATTGACAAAAGTTGAAGATGGTTATTACGCCCAAATCGAAACTGATAAGATCATCCTCAAAGAAGAAGTGTAAACTGTAACTTAATTCCGTAAAATTATATAAAAAGAAGGTCAATCCATCAGGATTGACCTTTCTTTTTCACTTTATAACCTTCATACAAAGACTGTTCAATGCAGTTATTGATAAATAAAAAGGAAATTCTAAATAGGGCTCATATAGTGCCCATATTCATCATATTTGTCATTTTTTATGAAATTTACATATCCCCTGAAGGGGAATAACAATAATAGCCTCGGGTTGTCGTATTTCGACTACCCGGGGTCAAATTTACCATCCTCACCTTACCCTCCCCCAAACGCCGGCTGCGCCGGTGTTTGGGGGAGGGTGGTGGCTTTTAGCATCAACCCCAGGTAGTCACTTCGTGCCGACCTGGGGCTATTTTAGTGAATCCCCTTCAGGGATAAATTAACCATAAAGATTGAACAGTTTCATAGAATTTATTAACACATTACTTCGTTTTACTTGACCAGTTAACTGAATTTCAACTTTCATATTTTCGACTATTGGGTGATTTTTTAAATCATCCAATAGGTTTTAAGATAAAAATAAACGCTCAGGTTAGGTTAAAAGGAGTATAATTGGGTTTACTGGAAAGACCCATATAAAGAGGATAATAATGTTAAAAAGAATTTTTACTATTATGTTAACACTAATGATTTTATTATTGATTTCATCTGAAGAAATCGAAAAAGAAGGAAAATTGAAAAACCAAAAAATATTGATTGAAGAAGTTGAAAACAGTCTAAGAGCAGAATATTATGTTAGTGGTGATAGTCTTATATCCATAATAGACAAAATGAAAGAACTAAAAATCCCAGGATTAAGCTTAGCCGTTATAGATAATTTTGAGGTTGTATGGGCCAAAGGATACGGAATCGCAGATGTTGAAACTAACAATAAAGTTGATGTTAATACCATATTTCAAGCTGCTTCTATTAGTAAGCCCTTTACAGCCTATGCAACAATGAAGCTTGTTCAAGAAAACAAATTGGAGTTGAATAAGGATATTAATACATATTTGAAAACGTGGAAATTAGTAGATAATAACTTTACTGAAACTAAGAAAGTTACCTTTAAAAACTTACTATCCCACAATGCAGGAACTACTATACACGGATTCCCAGGTTATAAATCTTCGGATACTCTACCAACTCTTGATCAAATGCTAAATGGTGTATCACCAGCAAATACGAATAAAGTGATTGTTGATATTGAGCCGGAAACAGAAAATAGATATTCAGGTGGCGGTTATATAATAGTTCAAAAAGCATTAATTGATATTACAGGAAACCCGTTTGAAGAGTTTATGCAAAATCAAGTATTGAAACCCTTAGATTTGCAAAATAGTTTCTTTTCTCCTAAAGAATTAACTAAAGAGCAAGAATTAAATGCTACTGCTGGTCACTATTCTGATGGAAGTAAAATTTCAGAAAATAGACATATTTATCCCGAAATGGCTGCTGCAGGGCTATGGACAACCGCAGAAGATTTAGCAAAATTTGCCGTTGAAATTCAAAAAACTTTAAAAGGTAATTCTGGTAAAATTCTTACAAAACAATATACTCAAATGATGATGACACCTGTATTAAATGGAGAATACAATATTGGATTCGGTAACGAAGAATATAATGGCGAACCATTTTTTGAACACGCAGGAGGAAATGAAGGATATGCCTGCTTCCTTACTTTCCATAAAGAAAAGGGTTATGGATTTGCTCTTATGGTTAATAGCTCAAGTCAAATCGATATTCTTTTCCCTTTATTCAGAAGTATAGATAAAGCTTATTCCTGGGGCCTTTTTAGTTCAGGAATTTATAACTCAGATAACATTTCAGTTCCAGAATTACAAAGATTTACAGGTAAATATAAAGTTTCTTTCGATAGATCAATAAAAATTTATGTTAAGAACAAAAAGCTTTTCTACAAAATGTCATTTAATGAAGAATCCGAACTTACACCAGTTGGAAATCATGCATTTATTTCTTCAGATAGAAATAACAAAATTGAATTTTCAAAGGAATTAAACTCCATAATTTTTAATAACAATACATTCATTAAAATACCCAGTGAATCCATCCTATTAGAAAATTTTATAGATGGAAATGATATTATTGGAGCCCAAAAATGGTTAGAAGAACAAGAGAGTTTAAAAAACTTAACCGTAAATAAATTAGAAGGTTATTTAAATGATATTGGTTATTTTTTGATTTCCAATAATAAATATAAGGAAGCAACATTTTATCTTAAATTAAATACTGTGTTATTTGATAATTCAGCAAATGCCTGGGACAGCTTAGGAGAAGTTTACTTCTTTTCAGGTAAGTATGAATTATCTATTGAAACTATGAAAAAAGCTTTAGAAGTAAATCCTCAAAACCAAAACGCTAAGCAAATTATAATGAAAGCACAAAAATTACTTGAAAACGAGTAGTAATAATGTATTCAGCTGCCAACCATTACGTGCTCAAAATCGCCAAAGGCCACGGCATTAAAACGGTCTATGCCAGTATTCTGGCTGTGAACCACATCATGCTGCACATGTTCAAAACCCGCGGCTTCAAGTTGACAAAAATTAAGATGGCTACTATGCTGAAATCGAAACTGATAAAATCCAGCTCAAAGAAGATGTGTAAGCTGTAATTTAAAACTGTAAAATAATATAAACAAAGTTAGTAGCAAAAATCCTGCAGTTCTATACAAAAAAAGGCAGGTTGTTATTCCTGCCTAAATCTATTATCATTAACCACTTATATAAAAAATGGCACGCCCAAGAGGATTCGGACCCCTAACCTCCTGATCCGTAGTCAGGTGCTCTATCCAGTTGAGCCATGGGCGCACACGTGAACGTAAAAATGTTAAAGGCTTTTTTCCTGTCAATAACAATTTTATTTGTTCCCTTGCCAGCGCTATTCTATGAATATTTTACAGAAAAGATATTGACTTAAATTCAGGAATTATGATTTCTCCTTTTTTGCAAGGAGTGATAATGACGGGAAAAATATTGTTGTACAGATTAAAAACAGAAGCTTGCGGGAATATATTGTCTACGAATCAGGTGTGGGCAGCGGAAGCCTTTGATAAACTGAAAACCATCATTCCTCAGATAACCAGGCTTGAAACCGGGATAAATCAGAATCGTCTGGACTGGAGTTCAGATTTCTCACTTTTAGTAGAATTCACTTCCTGGGAAGCGATAGAGATATTTGACAATCATCCAGCTGTAAAAGAAGCTTATGAATTTATGGATAAGATCAGTTGTGAACTGCGGCTGGTGGAATTCTTCGCGTGAGGAGCATGATGATCAGACATATAGTATTATGGAGATTTCTGGAATTGACCAAAAATGGTAACAAAAAGCAGAACCTGCGACGTGCTCAGCAAATGCTGAATGAGATGGCAACTGAAATAGAGGGCATTGTTGATATCAAGATCGGGATAAATATGGGAACGGGTAATGATCGCAGTGATCTCGTTTTATCAGTAATTTTTGAACACCAGGCTGCGTTAGACAATTATCAAAAGCATCCAGCCCATCAGAAAGTAAAAGATTTCCTGGGTGAAGTACGCTATGAACGCCGGGTGATCGACTACGAAGTAACAGAGTGAATAAAATGAAGGGTAGAAGGGTAGAAGATTAGAAGGTTTGAGGAAATTTCGCTGGTAAATCGTCAGGCGTGAGTCGTTAGTCGTAAATCGGAAACCTGGCTTGTATTTCATACTTTGTTTGGTTTGTTCGCGGCTCAATAAATCTTACATTGTATTTTTTCGTGTAATTTCGGAGCTTTCGTGGTTGATAATTCTTACATTGCATTTAATTTTCCATTCTTGTCAGCCTATGGCTGATTACATTTTACATTTTCAATTATTCTTCCACCACCCAGAGCAAGGATGCTCCGGTTACATCGGCTACCCTACTACTCCTGCCTGGATGAGATCGTGCATGTGGATAATTCCCACGGGAATATGTGATCCATCCACTACGGGCAGCACAGTTATCTTTTGCTCTTCCATCAGATAGAGGGCATCTACGGCAAGTTTATCTGAACTGATCGTAGCTGGACTGGGAGTCATAAATTCTTCTGCGGTCTGTTTCAGTTCTTTCACTCCCTTGCTGATAAGCCGTCTGAGATCACCATCTGTCACTATACCGCATAATTTACCGTTTTCATCTATCACGCAAGCGCATCCCAGTTTCTTGCTGGTCATTTCCAGTACGACAGTACTCAGTCCTGCTTGTGAATCTACGATAGGAATTTCTTCCCCCTTATGCATCAGATCACGGGTTTTGAGCAGTAATTTTCTGCCTATTGTCCCACCTGGATGAAAACGGGCAAAATCCTCTTCACTGAAATTACGCTTGCGAAGAAGTGCCACTGCCAGGGCATCACCTAATGCCAGGGCCACAGTTGTACTGCAGGTGGGCACCAGACCAAAAGGTTCAGAATCAGAAGGTACTGATCCATCCAGTACTACCTGGGAGTTTTTTGCCAGCTCAGAATCAAGATTTCCTGTAATGGCAATTATAGGGATTTTATTGAAATGCAGATAGGGAATTATCTGAATAACTTCGCTGGTATTACCGCTATAAGAAATGGCGATCACAACATCACCTTTTTGCACCATCCCCAGGTCTCCGTGAATACCTTCAGCAGGATGCAGATAAATAGCAGTTGTGCCGGTACTTGCCAGTGTAGCAGCTATCTTTCTGCCAATAATACCTGTCTTACCCATTCCTGTAACTACAACTTTGCCAGTGCAATTGAAAAGAAGATCAATTGCCTGTTCAGCTGAGCTAGAGATATTTTGTGCAGCCTTGCTGATAGCATCAGCTTCCCGGGTTAATTCCTCTTTGATTGTTGCCTTTATATCCATGATTTTTCCAAAATGGGAACCCGAGATAAATCCCGGGTTCCTGGTTAAAATTATTTCTTTTCTAATTCTTCGTTCAGGAGCTTTACTGCTCCGGAAATATCATATGAGCCAAGATCACCTTCTGTGTGTCGACGAACGGAAACCTGCTGATTTTCCACTTCTTTGGCACCTACAATGAACATATATGGTATCTTCTGCAGTTCTGCAGCTCTGATCTTGAAACCGATCTTTTCATTACGATAATCCACTTCAGCCCTGATCTCCTGCTGCAGTAATTCGCTTTCAATCTTCTGGGCATATTCGATGAAATGATCTGAGATCGGCAGTATTTTCACCTGCACCGGACATAACCAAAGCGGGAAATTTCCCCCATGATATTCGATAAGCGTGCCAAAGAAGCGCTCCACTGAGCCCAAAAGAGCTCTGTGCAACACAAAGGGACGATGCGGTGTATTATCTGCACCAATGTATTCCATATTAAATCTGGCTGGCAGATTAAAGTCAAACTGGAGAGTAGTACACTGCCAGCTGCGGTTCAAAGCATCTTTGATCTTAATATCTATCTTGGGACCATAAAATGCTCCCCCACCTTCATCCACTGAAAAAGGAATATTTTGCTTATTAAGTGCTTTTTCCAGAGAGTCCGTTGCTATCTGCCAGTCATGGTCTTCACCAACAGCTTTTTCCGGTTTTGTACTCAGGTACACCTGATAATTTTCAAAGCCAAAGGAATCCAGCATCATAAATGAGAACTTGATCAGCTTTTCAACTTCAGCCTCCACCTGATCCTCTGTGCAGATAAGATGAGCATCATCCTGAGTGAATCCGCGTACACGCATCAAGCCATGCAAAGCCCCGGATTTCTCATATCTATACACAGTCCCCAGTTCTGCCAGTTTTAAAGGTAATTCTCTGTAACTGCGTCTTTGAGAATTATAGATAGCAATATGGAAAGGGCAGTTCATCGGTTTCAGGTAATATTCCTGACCTTCCACATCTATGGGAGCGAACATGCTTTCTTCATAGAAGTCCAGATGTCCACTAGTTTCCCAGAGCTGTTTTTTGCCAATATGAGGAGTATAAACCAGCTTGTATCCAGCTTTCAGGTGTTCTTTCTTCCAGAAATCTTCAATAATATTTCTGATCATGGCACCATTAGGATGCCAGAGCACCAGACCTGGTCCTATATCATCTGAAATGGAATAGAGATCAAGATCAATCCCGATGCGTCTGTGATCACGTTTTTTGGCTTCTTCCAGATCATTAAGATGTTTTTTAAGTAACTTTTTAGAGGGAAAACTAATACCATAGATCCGCTGCAGCATTTTGTTCCTGCTGTCTCCACGCCAGTAGGCACCAGAAGTTTTCAGCAGCTTGATAGATTTGATCTTGCCAGTGTGAATTATATGAGGTCCCCGGCAGAGATCAACGAATTCACCCTGCTGATAAATAGACAGTGCTTCATCTTCCGGAATTTTTGCCAGGATATCTAGCTTATAGGTTTCTCCCATTTCCTTGAAGAGTTCCATTGCTTCATTACGGGAAACTTCTTTCCGCTTATATTCCAGATTTTGTTTTGCCAGTTCTTTCATGCGCTCTTCGATAGCAACCAGATCTTCATCAGTGAAGGGAACTGGTTTATCAAAGTCATAATAGAAACCGCTTTCAATAGCGGGACCAATTGTTACTTTTACCTCAGGAAAAAGCTGCTGCACTGCTTGTGCCATCAAATGAGCAGTTGAATGCCAATACACTTCCTGTCCTTCTTCATTATCAAACTTCAAAAGCTCCAGACTGGCATCTTCTGAGATTGGTTTATTCACATCCACCAGTTTACTATTAACTTTTGCTGCCACAGTTTGATCTGCCAGTCCCTGAGAAATGCCTTCAGCAATTTCCAGAGCACTTATCCCTTGCGGGTATTCTTTAATATTCCCATCCGGGAATTTTATCTTTATATTCATAATATCTCCATTATCTTCTTATTCTGAGTATTATCTAACCTTAGCGATTCTCATTTGCTCAGATTAGGTATTATATAATAATTCGGTTAAGCCCGAATGTTCAATCCTCTGATGACCAAACATTCCTCACCTCCTAAAAAGTGGAATAATTTATTTTTTTGCCAGCATCTCTGTTAATTTCTTTGCCGCTTTATCAAGCGCAGCTTTGGGAGTGCTGGTACCTCGCAGTACTTTTTCTATCACCTGGTCTTCCAGATACTTACGGGTTTCAAACCATTCAGATATCTGGGGTTCATAGGTAGCATATTCCAGTTGATCATACACGGATTTAATTTCCGGATTGGTCAGCAGTCTTTTCTTGATATTAGGCTGCTGGAATGCGCTTCTGCGAACCGGCATATAATACGTGTATTCACTCCACTTGGCAGTTATCTCTGCAGAAGTAAACCATTTAACAAACTCCCAGGCAGCAAGTTCCACACGTTTATCTTCTGATTTAAAGATAGCCACATTCGTACCGCTGATCAGATTTCTGCTGGTTTCCTTGATGGGAACAGAGCTGATCCCCAGGTTAAAATCTATACCAATATTCCTCATATAGGCAATTGATACACTGGAATCTTCATAAAATACCACTTTGCTTGCCAGGAAGTCATTCTGTCCATCGTAACCAGGTGAGAGATAAGCTGTCTTATCTTCATTTAAAATGCCGGTTAAATATTTGAGTGCTTCCACCCCAGCCGGACTATTGAATAAAGGTTTACTGCTCTCTACATCCATGATCTCACCACCAGCCTGGAGCAGCAGATTTTCAAACTGCCAGGCATTGATCTTGATCGTTGTGCCATACCTGTCAGGAACTCCATCTCCATCAATATCAACTGTCAGATTTCGGCACATTTCCCGGAACTCCGACCAGTTTCTGGGTGGTTTATTTGGATCCATATTATTTTGAAAGAGTATGTCCTTATTATAATACATCACTCTTACTGATTTATTGAAAGGAAAGCTGACAAGCTGTCCATCAATTGTATTGCATTTGATAAATACGGGATAAAAATCTGCCAGATCCTCATCACCAAAAGTTTCATCTTCAGCAATAAAATCTGCCACTGGTCGCAAGACGTCACCTTCCATCATATTGGAAGTCCAGGATTCATATACCTGACTGATGTCCGGCTGATTACCAGTTTGCACTGCTGCCATGATCTTTTGCGAAAGCGCTGTATAATTACCCATAGCAATGCCATTTATGTGAATATCTGCATGAGTATCATTAAATTCATCGATCAATTTTGCCAGGGCATCACCCAAAGGTCCACCCATAGCATGCCAGAAAACAACTTCAACTTTGCCTGATGCATCAGCTTTTTTTTGTTTAGTACATCCAGAAAAGAGTACCAGACTTAATAATACTAATATAAATATCTTTTTCATCCTTATTAACCTCACAAGTTTTTGTCCCTGTCATTTTGAAAACACCACTTCTTTAGTCAACATTCTTTGTCACTGCTGCTGTCCCACAGCCTATAAATATTGAAGTGATTTCCTTTGACAGCATTGCAGGCTACTCGGAAAATGCCTTTTAGAATCTAATAGATGATATGTTAATGAATAATGAAGAAAAAGAGGTATAATTATGGAAACCAAAAGAGTTTTACTGCTGATTCTGGATGGATTTGGAATCAATAAAAGACGCCGAGGCAATGCGATCATGGCAGCAAATATGCCTGAATATTGTAAGTTCCTAACTGGCAATCCGCACAATCAACTAATAGCAAGTGGCACAAATGTAGGTTTACCGGCGGGGGTTATGGGAAATTCTGAAGTTGGTCATCAAAACATTGGAGCTGGGAGAGTTGTTGATCAACATAGTCTAATAATTAATCGATTGATTGAAAATAGAAGTTTCTTTGAGAATAAAGCATTAAAAAGTGCTATTGAGCATGCCCTTAAATATGATAGCAGTCTGCATCTTATGGGGCTCCTGTCTAATGGTCATATACATAGCACCCTGGATCATATACTCCCAATCCTGGAAATGGCTAAAAGCAAAGGACTTACAAAAGTATTTCTGCATGCATTCATGGATGGAAGAGATACACTCCCACGTATGGGTAAAAAAATTCTGCTCAAAATTGAGAAAAAACTTAAGAAAGCGGGTATTTGTAAAATTGCCACTATCTCCGGCAGATATTATGCCATGGACAGGGATTCTAATTTTGAAAGAATCAAAGCTGCTTACAATGCAATGGTTTTTAGCAACTGCAAGCATTATGATAGTACAGCAGAAGCGATTTCTGACAGTTATAATAATGATGTCGCAGATGAATTTGTTTTACCATCTGTTATCAATGAAAATGGTCAACCTATTGCTAAAATATCTGATGAAGACAGCATTATCTTCTTCAACTATAGGTCTGATAGAGCTAAAGAACTCACCAGAAGTTTTGTTATACCTGGTTATAATGATTTTAAGGTTAAAAAATTCTCTAAACTCAAATTTGTTACTTTCAGCAATTATGGCACAAATTTGAATAATTATGTGGAAGTAGCTTTTCCAAGTAAGCATAATCCTAACACTCTAGCTGAAGTTATCAATAAGCAGAAACTTAAGCAATTGCACCTTGCTGAGACACAAAAATATGCTCATGTAACCTTCTTTTTTAATAGCGGAAGGGATAAAGAATACTCAAATGAAAAATGGGATATAGTGCCTTCCCCTAAGGTTGCCACCTATGACCTGAAACCGGAAATGAGTGCTTTTGAAGTTAAAGATAAACTAGTAAATGCTCTGTCGCTGGAAAAATATAGTTTCATAGTCACAAACTTTGCTAATCCTGATATGGTGGGACACACTGGAGATTTCAGTGCGACAGTACAGGCACTGGAAGCTGTTGATAAATGCCTGGGTGAAATTATCCCCAAAGCCAGAGAACATGATTATAATGTTATCCTCATTGCTGATCATGGTAATGCTGATCAGATGCTTGATAAAAATAATAATGTTCTTACTCAACACAGCACAAATCCAGTGCCAGTAATTATTTCTCTTATTGATGATAGTGACTATCAAGTATCTAGTGGAATACTTGCTGACGTAGCACCTACGATCCTGAAGATCATGGATATACCAATACCCGCAGTTATGACGGGAAAGGTACTGCTTAAGATATAATCTTGATTACTTGATTATCGAAAGCTTCCTTTCTATCTCCCCGCCGTCACTCTGAATGCGCAGCAGATAAACTCCGCTTTTGTAGTCTGATGCCTTAATGCTGATCTCGCCTGAGTTTTCTACCTGCCATTTGTTCAGGAATTGACCCTTAATATTATAAATGCCAATTTCTCCTGATTGGGTTTCTGGAATTGTATATGAGATCATGCAGTCACTGCGTGTACTGCCAGAAATATAAGGATTCGGATATACTATCATATTAAGAACTTCACTGATTTCATCTGGCTGAATTGGCAAAGCCTCTATCAAGTCCCGCGCCAGATAGAACATATCTTCATTATACTCTCTGCCATGCAGAAATAATTGTGCTTCTCCCTGATCATTGATATTCAGAAAGATGTCCTCTAAATTAAAGATATCTACTTCACTGCCATATTCATATACACTTTCGCCAATCTCACTGAATTGCCAATACTCGTCACCTTCATAGAAAGTGAAAATCAGGTTATAACTCTGCCAGTCTGCTGTCCATTGCAGGCGATCTGAATAATCATAAGAAAAACCATAATATTCACCAGTTATTAAATCAGAAAGCGGATATAGATTATTGTTAAGCAGATGATAAATAGCTGTATCATCCTGAAAATACAACTCATCTTCAAATAATCGGATATTACGGATATCTCCGGTAAATTCATCATTAGATAAAGTCTGCAATGTCATCCCGTTAGAATCTTTATCCCAAAAATCTACTCTGTATTCATCTACTGCTTTATAAATAAATGCAAGTATCTCTTCGTCATCTTCTGTTTGAATGTCCACTTGCATACTCAGCATTGAATTATTCATTACCTGGTTATATCTCTGCACAAAGCTGTCTCCACCATTAGTTGAATGCAGCACTGTAACCTGATGCTCAATCGGTCCCCCCAACAGATGTATTGCAGGTGGACAAATATTCTGATAGTCCAGTCGCTCATCATAATAAATATTCAGTTCATAACCGCAGGGTTCATGAGTTCCGCCATACAACCCGTTGTCAGGATCCCAGATATTGTTATAATGTACCTCAGGATCATCACCATTGCATAATACCTGATGAAAATCTCTTTCATATAACCCGCCATAAAGTTCAATTGTTCCTCTTTCAAAAACTATATCCTCACTGCTTTCTGGATATGCTGGATTATACCAGGGAATATCTGTGCCATAAGGTGTGATTATACCATTTCCATAATCCTCATTTTCATAAGGAAATCCGCAGCAGGGAAAATCCTCCGGCATGGCATTGCTGTGCATCATAAAACCTTGATCACCAATCCAGTAAGGAGAAGGTGGGAAAATGAATTTATTTAGATCAGGATAGGGGAAAATTTCCCTGTAACCGTTGCGTACTATCTCATAAGCCGGAGTACTGCCGTGAGGATGCAGATATTCTACTCCCAGATTACCGTCTTCACCTAAAGCCACCATTACTCCATAAATATAAACCCCATCACAATTAGGGCTTTGTATCTCATCCATATCTGGATCATAATTCTTATACTTCACAACGATACTCTTTTCTGATACAAGACCCAGATAGTCATATCCGGTTAATGGTTCCTCACCCGGAATCACACTATTATATATTAAATCACCAGTTATGAAAATCGTGTCAGCACAACCCAAGGTCATACTACCTGACACATCACCTTCGATCCACATTTGACAGTACACAAACGCTGAACTGTTTTGTAATGGAATATTGAAAGTCCCAATATCCCAGTCAAGTGTTTTTACATCTAAGTAATTCGTCCAGATTGAATCACCTACGGTGGTATTAGGATGCGCAGCATCAGGAAATGAATTATGAACTATGAATGTATCACGTTCAACGATAATATCAGCATATCTGCAGACTGCATTAGAGCCATCAATTTTCACATAGCATATATCACGGTCTATAGAACTATCCAAACTGTACCCATTCATCCTGATTTCAGCCGCAACGCCAGAATTTATATTGATATTTGCAGAATTTTCTATGTAACCTCCCAGAAAAATATTATCCATAGGAGCAGAGTTAATTGCTGGCTGCCCGGTACTTGCATCCATTATCCTGCCTTCTGATACTACCAGGTCATGAAAAGTGGGCCAACCGCCATTATTGCCCTGCGTGGTTTGATGAATAATTATATCATCTTTGCTGTAAACTCTTCCGGTAAATTGATCCTGACCCGTAAATTCATTCCCATTATTATTTTCAAAATACAAACTCCTCATCCCGCAGCTTGTCACCGGTCCTCCTCGTAATAATACCAGTACCAGTTCATCTTCTACCAGTTCCAAACTCATAGATGCTATATTGCCATACAAACTGCTGAACTCAGACTCATTATAGTTTATCATTAAATTATTGGAATGCAATTTAAACACTCGCACATCCTCAATATTGCTATAGGTTTTCTGATAAAAAATAGTGACTTCTTCATCCTGAACTGCAAAAGTACAATCCAGTTGTGATCGCACTCCTGCTGCTATATTCATGTTGCATAGCTCCATTACCTCAAAACTGCCATCTTCCTGCTCTCTTGCCAGTTTCAGATAAGTAGTCATTGGATGGATAGCTACATCATAATACAATATCCAGAGTTTACCATCAATTATCTGCACATTCTTCTCATAATTGACCAATAATTCCCCATTGAGATCATCATCAATCTCCACCGGTTCGCTGAATGATAATAAATTCAGTGTAAAGACCATTATTATGATTACTAAAAATATTTTCTTCATATTTGCCTCCTCATAATCCTGATATTTATTTCAGTAATAAAGCTTTCTTCAAGATCCGCTCATTCCCTGTTTTCATCTGCACAAAATATACTCCACTGCCGCAAGCTGAACCTTGAGCATTTCTGCCATCCCAAACCTTTTCACCAGCTCCGGCTACTGCCTGCTCTTCCAGAAGCGTTTTTACTTTTTCGCCTTTCAAATTATATACTGTGATCTCTACTCTTTGAGCTTCTTCAAGGTTGTATTTAACTGTCAATTCAGGATTAAAAGGATTTGGATACACATTCATATTCACTATTTCGCTGATTTCATCTGAGCTGGCAATTGATGCTGCTATCTGATCTCGAGCCAGGTAAAACGTATCTTCATTATAATCTCTGCCATGCAGAAACAGCTGGACTTCTCTTTGTCCATATACTTTCAGATAGATATCTTCCAGATTAAAATAATCCACATCATAGCCATATTCATAGGTGCTTTCACCAATATCATCAAAATCCCAGTACTCATCTGTAGCATAAAACATGAAATCAAGATCATAACCCTGCCAGTCTGCTGACCATAATATCCTATCTGCTGTTTCAAAATTAAACCCATTAAAATCGGCTTCCAGGAGGTCAGAAAGAGGATAAAGATAACTATTTTCCAGTTCGAATATCTCTTCATCATCCTGGAAATATAGAGTATTATCAAGCAGTCTCAGAGATTTGATGTTTCCAGTAAATTCTTCCAAGGAGAATGATTCCGTTGTCATGCCAAAAGAATTAGTATCCCAGTGATCGATCCTGTATTCATTAAGACAATTATATACAAAGGCAATAATTCCATCTTCTTCTACAGCTTGCAGATTTTTATTAATATTCAAGTCATTATTATCTATCAATTGATCATATCTCTGCACAAAGCTGTCTCCACCATTAGCTGAATGGAGAATTGTAACTCTATATTCAGGATCATGTACTAAGGTATGAAGCTCTGGAGGAAGTTCATTCTGATACTCTAATCTATCATCATAATGCAGATTAAGTTCATATCCGCAAGGTTCATGCTCTCCACCATACCAGCCATCAAAAGGATTCCAGCAGTTGCTGCTATGATGAGCATCAGGATCATCACCACTGCAGTAAACCTTATGAAAACCTCTTTCTATCAAGGCACCATAAAGCTCAATTGTACCGCGGTCAAACACGATATCTGTACTGCTTTCTGGATATACTGGATTATACCAGGGATAATCTGCACCATAAGGCGTAATAATACCATTACCATAAGCCTCATTTTCATAAGGATATCCGCAGCAGGGATAACCCGCTGGCATATCATTGCTGTGCATCACAAATCCTTGATCACCGGAATAATATACCGCATTACTATACACAAATTTATTCAGATCAGGATAGGGAAAAAGTTCCCTGTAACCATTTCGCTCTATCTCATAAGCTGGGGTGCTCCCATGTGGATGCAAATATTCCACCTGCAGATTACCGGCAGTTGGTTCTATAACGTAATTATCATCTACTTCACCCAGGGCTGCTAATACACCATAAATATAAACTCCATCACAGTTATCGCTTTTTATCATTTCAATATCCGGATCATAATTTTTATATTTTACAACTATGCTCTTTTCAGATACAAGACCCAGATAGTCAAATCCGGTTTGCGGTTCATTTCCCGGTGTTACACTACTATAAGTTAAATCGCTGGTTACATAAATCGAGTCTGTGCAGCCAATGGTCATTGGTCCGGACACATCTCCTTCAATCCACATTGGGCAATAAGATACCATTGATTGATTTTGAAGAGGAAAAGTAAATGTACCATCATCCCAATCATATTCCTTAACCTCTACTTCATTCGTCCAGATGGAATCTCCTATTGCCAGATCATTATGCTCTGCATCAGGAAAACTATTATACACCGTGATCGTATCAAGATGTGTTTCTATATCTGCATAACGGCAAGTTGCCGTAGTTCCTTGTATTTTAACATATATCAGGTCCCTATCGATGCTGCTATCCAAAATATAACCATTCCAGCTTAAGACAACTTCTTCTGGCAATTCATAATCTGATGAGCTTTCTTCAATGTAGCCACCTCTGAATATAACATCCATGGGAGCGGAAAATTGCGCTGGAGCTCCAGTACTAACATCCATTATTCGCTGCTCGGTCACTACTAAGTCATTAAAGGTGGGCCAGCCATTATTATTACCCTGACCGGTTTGATGGATATAGATATAATCTTTACTGTAAACCTGGCCACTGAATATATCCTGACCATTAAATTCATTTCCACTGGCGTATTCATAATATAGAGAATTTATACCTGTACTGGTAGAAAGATCTCCCCGTAAAAGTATCAGCACCAGCTCATCTTCACTGAGCTTAAGACTCATTTCTGCTATATTGCTGTATTGACTGCTGAATTCTGATTCCTGGTAATTATTCATCAGGTTATTAGAGTGCATCTTAAATACCCGCACATCCTCAATATTACTATAGGTTTTCTGATAAAAAATAGTGACTTCTTCATCCTGCACAGCAAAAGTGCAATCCAATTCTGACCTCACCCCTGTGGCAATATTCATACTGCAAAGCGTCATCACCTCAAAACTGCCGTCTTCCTGCTCTCTTGCCAGTTTCAGATAAGTAGTCATTGGATGGATAGCTACATCATAATACAATATCCAGAGTTTACCATCAATTATCTGCACATTCTTCTCATAATTGATCAATAACTCACCATTGAGATCATTATCAATCTCAACCGGTTCGCTGAATGATAATAATTCTATCGTAAATACCAGAATCACTATCAGCATAATAGTTTTCCTCATATTTGCCCCCTTTTAAAATTCTCGATTTACTCAAACCATTTTCTTCAACTAAGTTATATGTGCACCGCTGGCGTACTCGCAAGTGGGACGCAGATAGCGACCTTTCATTTCCGAATAATGCAGTACCAGTTAAGTTTTCGACTCACGATTAACGACTGACGATTTCCGACTCACTATTTCAATAACAACATTCTTTTACTGATTTCCTCTCCACCATAGCGTAATCGATATAAATATATCCCAGAAGCAGCATCATAACCTTCCTCTGATCGGCCGTCCCAGCACACTTCATAAGATCCTGCCTGTTTATATTCCTGCACCAGATTACGCACCATTTGTCCCTTGACATTATAAACTTCCAAAGTCACATTTCCAGCTTCTGGCAGCTCATATCTGATCAGAGTTTCTGGATTGAAAGGATTAGGATAGTTCTGTAATTGCACTGCTCCGGTTACTAATTCTGTCTCTTCATTATCATCTTGAATAGGCGTTAGCAAAACCTGAATGGTTTTTGAATCCCAACTATCTGAAGTAATTACAATCTGGCAGTAATGAACATATTCCTCTACGTCACTTGTATCAAAATTTACAGTTATTTCGCTTGATCCATCAGCTTCCAGTGTTCCGGAAGAAGTATCAAGATTGATCCATCTCAAGGGATAGAGCAGATAGATCTCGCCTGTCTCACAATGTGGATCCGCACCATACGTATCGCCCCACACTTCCCAGCCTATTGTCATATCTCCGGCAAATTCCGTGCTTAAAAGAACATCTACTTCCCAGACCGCTGTTTCATGAGACTGCAATACACCCCATTCATTTACTGTCAGTCCATGCCAGTTTACTTCTTGTCCGGCTCCAGTAGTCCCGTCCCAGATCATATCTCCACCTGAGCCGCCGGTAATATCACTCGCAGTCAGAACAGTAACGCCCAGAGGAAAGTCCAGCCAGGCATCACAAATCCATTCGTTATCCGGGGAACCATTATACACTGTAAAGGTCCAGGTTGTTTCTTCCCCGGGAGTAAAAGAATCCGTATCACAAGTAATGGTTGAACCACTCACATCACGTTCTGGCAGGGGTGATTCATCTATTCTTATATAGTAATTGGTGGGTAAATCTCCGGTATTGGAAAGAGTAAAACTCCTGCTCGTTTGTTCTCCCCATAATAATTCCACTTCAATACTATCTGCATCAACCATAAATATATTGGCATGATAAGCTGTGAAACTAATTAACTGACTCCAGGAATCTTCCTGAGATTCTATCGTCACATTCAGAGTAAATACATAGAAATCTGGCACATTTTCACTTACAGAAATGCTGAAAGCATCTGCTAATTCAATCATTTCATCAGCTTCTAACTGATCACAAACCTCAGTTGCATCAGTAATTTCAATATACTCGTCATTCTCACTGATACTGATATTAATAGCATTTGCAGTCACTCCTCCAATGTTTTCCAGAACTATATCAATAATTGCATCCTCACCGGATTCTATAAACCCATCATCTCCAGCTGTTGCACTATAATCGGCTAACCACACAAATGGTACATCCTCCAGAATGGGTTGACATGTAAATAGGATTGCTGAACCATCTTCTAAAGGTTTGGCTGCTGTCGGATAAGTATTGTTAAAGGTATATTGCAGCCCTATTTGTCCAGTATGATCTTCCAAACCAATTGTGCAATACTGCCCGTGCGTTGCGCTATGCCAATAGTACTCTCCTACATCCACATTATTAAATTCCTGATACTGCATTTTAATATTACTGTCTCCGGTTGCTGTTGGATAAAAATCAGCGTCGTAAAGTATGATCTGAAAGGTTTCTGCGGCATTATTATAATAATTAAGCATCTCATTCCATTCGATTATATAATAGTGCATACTCGCATCAAAATATGTGTAAATATCCCCGGATTGGGTTGTGAGATCATCCCAAAAAGCAGCGATCATTGGACTGGGACCTTGCATCCCAGGTATCATCCAATTCATGAAGGAGGCTACTTCACTCCCGCCCGGACTTATCCAGCCGGATGTTGCCACTGTGAGCAGATCATATTCCACCCCATAAAATTCAAAAGTGAATTCTGCCGGCAGATCAACGTCTATAATTTCAGCGGAGCTGCCCCAGGAATTTAGTGACAGTTCATCTCCTGATTCAGCTATCTCTATCCAATCATATTCCGGGCAAACTAAATAATCCGTGTCCCCATCGTCATAACAGTAATACCCGTATGCATCTGCCCCTAAAGGATCACTTTGGGTCACTATGCCAATTTCGAGTAAATATGTAGCTACATTGTCATATCCAGTCGGGTTTGTAAAATGAATGTTCACAGGTATCTGGCTGCCTGGTAGAATATAACTGCTGGCTGTTATCATAAAACGGTTCAAATTATTATCAACCTCATCTCCCGGTAATAGTGAGCCAAATTCACCCAGACTGTCAATTACTGTAATGCGGTGATTTGCACATTCCAATTCACCTGTAACATCCGTCACCGCAAGCTCTCCCATATTTTCAATTGTAAAATATATTTCACGCATTTCTCCTGGATCAATCACTCCATTTACATCAGGTACATGGACGCAGGTTATATGTAACAACGCTCCTGAAATTTCCAGAAATATCGGAATTGTCCAAGTCTCACTTTCTGACGTAAGTATTAGATCAAGTAACGCAGTAATTCCATCAGGAGCTGCTGAATCTATTTCTACAGCCAGATCGGAATTATTTATCGAGCCACTGGCAGATACATCACCCAGATCAGTATCTCCCATAGTCACAATCACATAATCGTTGTGTGATACCAGCTCTGCACTAATGCCGACAACATCTGAACTGCCATGATTCGCTATGGTCAAATCCAGATTAATGACTTCACCTGGATTAGGAATTCCATCATTATTATCAATGTATATCAATTGATCAAGAGCAAGATTCACTTCTGCCTCGATAATAGTGAATTCCTCCTCAAAAGGGATTTTATCATGACAGGTTATTGTCAATTCATATGTCTCTGATAAAGCTACTCCCTCCAGATCAAGATAATATATTCCATTACAATCTGTATTACCAGTTTGATAGTAATCACTGCCCCGAGCTGTTACCCAGGCTTCCGGTAAAGGCATCCCATTATTACTGTCAATAACACTAATCTGCATCCAGTTTGTTCCATCAGCAACTTCTGCTTCAAAGAAAACACTCATTGGCTGGGGTGTAGATGTCCAAAGCTCCAATGAAGGATCACCCATCAGATTATTCCAGTGCGATGCTGCATTCACCTGGTTATTGGGATTTTGCGGATATTGCTGATAAAGATGAAGCTTTCCACGTACTAAAGCCCCACCTGGAGTGAATATCTGATCTGCAAATATACCTGAATATATTCCAGCTGTAATGCAGTTATTTATACAGGTAGATGTCTCACCTGTTGCTGAACCCACACAACCTATACCTCCCTTAGGATTCGTAGGGGTTCCTGCTTTGACGAACAGTTCTGACTGACAGTTATTATGAAAATCTCCAGTATAACACGTGATAATTGTCGCAAATGGAAGCATCCAGCCATTAGTTAAAGCAGAAATTTCAGTATAACCCCAACCACCCATACCACCACCACAACGGGCACAGATATATCCCGCTCCGTTGTTTATAATCTGACTCAGTATAAAGGGTTGATAGTCTGTATAATGCTCATCAAAAGTAAATGATTCGTTATAGGTCTCTATACAATTTTTAACTGCCTGACAGGTTGCCAACTTTGATTCTCCACCACTTGTCAACAGTCCGGCATTTTGAAACCAGTCTTCATCGTCGATATAGGGATTTCTTTCATAGTTAATTGACTTTGCAATTATAGTTTGCAGTTCTCCGACATTATTCACAGAAAGACGTCCTATTATCACGTCTGCTAATATATCTGTCCCTGCCAGTTGAGAATAGGGCAAATCTCCTATACCTCCGTATCCACTCCAGTTTTCATACCAGGCAGGGATCGTGATTGCTCCATTTGCATCTCCCACTAAAACCACAAACTCCGGCGGATTATCCCAGTTATCATAAGCGTCCTGGATATAATTCTTGATCGCGGTATTTGATGTCCCTGTCTCACCGGTATCCACACTGCTTACATCAAAACCTTTTTGCTCCTTCCAGTCTATCAGATAAGCCAGATTATCCACCACATTATCATTATCAGGATGAATAAACAGAATTGCCGGACGCTGATAATCTTCCCGTAAATTTGCCACTTCAGCAAAATTCATAACTGAAGACTCATATATCCCACTAAAAGCCCGAGATGGCTTTCCAGTAACAGTTCGGCAATTTGATCCGCCTTCACCAATAGTGATAAGCTCTACGCTGATATTATGATATATATACAATCTCTTTTCTGTCGCAAGATAACGAAATGGACAAAACGTCACTGCCACCAGACGCAAATCACGCATTATCGCTGGTTCACCTACTATTACGGACTCTGCAGGATACATTCCCCCTGACTTGTAATACTCCTCATCAATCCTGAATCTATCTGGTATAAATTCCCCGTCAGTTAATAATTCTTCCTGAGGATATATCATAACATTTTCTATCACTTCATAATCAGAAAATATTATATTGTGTGTCACTTCACCTGCATCAGCAATAGCGATCAGACGAGTGAATACAGGCAGATCAGGCATTCCCACTTCCAGCAGTTTACCCTCTCCTTCATAGCCAATTTGCGTATAAGAGCCACCCGATTTCTCTACTCTTTCACTTTCGTAGCCATCTAGACAAAAATCCAGTCTGATATTCCCTCGTCCTGATTGCTCATAAGTTACCACTAAACCTTCACTATCACCAGATACATCCACCCGCTCGCACCACAGCATCCCAAAAAATATTACAGTCAATAATACCAGAATAAAATTCTTTTTCATCTACTTACCTCATTTTAACAGCAGCATCCGCCTGCTATATATTTCCCTTTCAGTTTTTAATCTATAGATATAAACACCAGAGGATACAACCTGATCATCCTCGTCCCTGCCATCCCAGACTACTTTAAATGAGCCTGCCGCCTTGAACCTATTCACCAGTCTGCGCACCATCTGTCCCTTGATATTATAAACTTCTAAAGTCACATTACCAGCTTTAGCAAGCTCATAAATAATAGATGTTTCTGGATTAAAAGGATTGGGGTAATTCTGCCTGAGCCTGGTGGCTTCTGGTATCTCATTACCTGCATTACCCCCTTCACTGGGTCTAATAGCTATTGGCACAATAACTGTTTCCCAGTTGTCTGAACTCACCACCAGTTCATAATCATACTCCATCTCTGTCATATTGCCAGTATCAATATGTAGCTCAATAAACACACTTTCATCAGCGTCCAGCCAACCCTCAGAAGGAGATATTTCTATACTTCTAATATTACACGTCTCCATCTCAATAAGCTCTATATAGTAATTCTGAGGTAGTTCACCCGCATTTCTTAGAGTTATCCCACTACCAAAGTTTTCTCCCCACAAGATTTCCAGATCAAGACTGTCTGGTTCCACAACAAATGAAGACTGTTTGTATGCTGTGAATTCCAATTCCTCACTCCAGCTTCCCTGCTCCGATTCCAGCCAGATATCTATCGTAAAATTATACTGATCAGGAATTTCCTCACCTATTGCAATGCAGAAAGCATATTCTATCAACATGCTTTCCCCGGACATAATTTCCTCACAATAGCCTCCAACTGCACTGATTGCTACAAAAGGATCATTCTCTACTGCTATTGCTTCAATCCCAGTAGCTGTAACCCCACCAATATTATGCACCAGCAGATCAACACAAACCTCTTCGCCTGCCTGTAACATATCATTATCATCACCAGAAATACTATGATCTGCAATTTGCAGCCATGGTGAATTTTCCGGCACTGCTCCAGTAGTAAATAATATTGCCGAACCATTCTCCAAAGGTCTCGCTGCAGTCGGATAGGCATTATCATAAGTATATTGCAAGCCAATTGTGGCACTTGGGTCTTCCAGCCCAATGGTGCAATATTGCCCATGGTTAGAGGCTGACCAGCCATAGCTTCCGATATTCACATTATTAAATACCTGATACTGGATTTTTATCTCACTGTCACCCGTGATTGTTGGATAATATTCCGCATCATAAATAATAATCTCAAATGTCTCCATCTCATTGCTGTTATCATTATACATCCTCAGCCATTCGATTATATAATAGTGCTCATCATCATCATAATGAACATATATCTGCGAGTGACCAGACCCCAATTGAGTATGCAAATCATCCCAGAATGCCGCTATCATCGGGCTGGGTCCCAAAGGTCCCGGAATACTCCAGTTCGTAAATGATGTCACTTCACTGCCTCCAGGGCTTATCCATCCTGAAGTGGCTACTGTGATCAAATCATATTCTTCTCCATAAAATATGAACTTAAAATCATTCGGTATATTCACATCCATCATATCTACATCTTCCTCGGGTGTCTCAAGATCTAATAGTGTACCCACTCCCACTAAATCTACCCAATCATATTCTGGACTTGATCCATACCCGCTATCTTCATCATCATAGCAGTAATAGCCATATTCGTCCGGTCCCAGCGGATCGTTTGCACTCACTTCTCCCACTTCTATCATATACATCAGCTCATTATCATAGCCAGAATCATTTATTACATGAAGTCGAACTGGTATTTGCGTGCCTGGTATTATTTCGCTGCCTGCGGTTATCACAAAACAGTCATCCGCATTACCTGCCGTTTCTCCCGGCTGGATATCACCAAAAACTTCCTGACTGCCACTGATCTCCAAACCATCATCACGACAGAGCAATTCTCCTTCTATACCCAAAGCTGACAATCCTCCCAGATTCTCCAGCTCAAAGTAACACTCCACGCTCTCTCCTGGATCAAGCTGACTATTTTCATCCACTACCACAAAATCAATGATACTAAGGTTTGCTCCCACAATATCAAGAGCAAAAGGTACTGTCCACGTTCTTTCATCACAATACAGTTTCAAGCGAAGCGGCACAATCAATCCTCCCAATGCAGAATCATTCACTTCCAGTAGAAGACCAGTATCCAAAACGGCTCCTCCACTTATTATATCACCCAGATTAACTTCAGTACAAATTAGCTCCACCAATTCACTATAAGTTTCCAGCTCCAATCTCACCTGCTGCGCATCTGTGTTTCCATAATTATGAACGGTTACTTCAAAACCAATCTCCTCACCTGGATTCGCTATACCATCATTCCCGCTGTCATTGAGAATAATCTCCTCAATTCCCAGGCTCAAATCAGTTTCCACTACTTCAAATTCCTCTAAAAAGGGTGTTTTATTATGGCAGGTAATCGTAACTTCATATTCTTCACCCAATTCCATTCCGGTTTGATCAAGATAATATATCCCGCTCACATCAGTGAAACCAGTCTGATAATACTCGCCTCCCCGAACTGTAACCAAAGCTCCTTCCAGGGGTGCTCCATTCTCATCAAGGATATATACCTGCCAGTTATTTGCTCCATAGGTAAATTCTTCCTCACAAAATACGTTCATCGCCTGTGGTACGCCTGTCCACAGATCAATTGAAGGATCACCAAAAAGATTGTTGCAATGCAGCCACCTGTCCACATGTCCACCGGGATTCTGAGGATACTGCTCATAAATATTCAACTTACCACGTAATAATGCCTCTCCAGGAGTATATATATTATCCACAAATATTCCGTAATAAGCACCTCCTGTCATAGCATTATTAAAACAGGTAGAAGTTGTACCGGTTGATGTCCCTATTACGGCTATTCCGCCTTTAGGATTGGAGGAACTGCCTGCCTTTGCAAATTCCTCTGCTACGCTTTCCATGCTCATTGAGCCAGAATGACAGGTTACCATAGTTGCAAATGGCAACATCCAGCCATTATTCAAATTAGCTATATTCGCATTGTTCCATCCACTCATAGTCAATTCATCGCGCATGCACACATAGCTGCATCCCTGATTTAAGGCTGTGTTAAAGGGTCCTGCTAATTGACCGTTATAGAGCCTGGTAAATTCAAAATTACTGTTATGTTGCAATATATAAGTTCCCACTGCTTCACAGCAGGCAATTTTGGAAGTTCCACCATAAACAAATAGTATTGCTTTTTCATACCAGTCCAGGTTTCCCAGATATGGCTGCTTCTCATAATTTATCGCTTTTGCTATCATCGTCTGTAATTCCAGATTGTTCTGCACAGAAAATCTGCCGATCATCACATCTGCCAGCAGATCATCTCCTTCCAGAAGCGAATAGGGATTATCTCCCTCTCCACTATCAATCAACTCCGTCCAGGTAGGAATCACAATATCACCATTCACATCACCCACCAATATCACATACTCCGGAGGATTTTCCCAGTTATCATAAGCATCCTGGATATATGCCTTTATCGCAATATTCGAATTGCCAATATCTCCTGTACATGCCATATTTACTTCAAAACCCTTCTGCTCCTTCCAGTCACGCAAATATCCCATATTCTCTGCCACACTGGGATAATCAGGATATATTATCAACAGAGAAGGTCTTTGAAATTCATCGCGCAGTCCTCGTTCCTCGGCATTATTTGCGTACCCAGACCATCCCTGGTCTGATTTATTCAATATCACTGATTGATATAGCTTATCAAAGGCCCGGGAAGATTTCCTGCTCGATGTCTTGCTGTTTATCCCTCCTTTACCTGAAACTGAAATTTCCACTTTTATAGCATTGTAAATATTGAGCAAACCCCGCTCCGCATCATACTGATATGGACAAAATGTTACCCTCACCAACCTTACATCCCGCATGATCACTGGATCACCTATACTTACTATCTCAGCAGGTAATTCGCTCTGAATGCTCATCATCTTATTTCGTGATTCATGTTCAAAAGAAGTTATCTCAAAACTCACAGTCCCTTCAGCAGGTATTGCCAACAATCTACCATAGGACTGCAATTCCTGTTCTTCAAACTCTTCCAGATAAAATTCCAGATTTATTCTGCCTGTCTCTACCTGCTCATATTTGATCAATGATCCCCTGTCCAGCTCTTCGCCGGTTGCCCTGCCCCATAAAAACAAACCCCATAACATTACCAGTAAAAACAAACTAATTCTCTTCATCGTTTTCCCTTATTTTAATAAATTAATTTTATTCCTGATTTTTTGTCCAGCCCATTTAATTTCATAGAAATAAATGCCAGAGGCTGCTTCAAGATCATCATCATTTCTGCCATTCCAGATGAAGGAATGCTTCCCAGTCTCCAGTACAGCATTTAACATCTCTTTCACTTTTCTGCCTTTAATATCATAAACAGCCAGTGTCACTTCACCCTTAGCCGGCAGGTCAAATTCAATAGTTGTGCGTGGATTAAATGGATTAGGATAGTTGCGGCAGCTTAGAGGAGCATTT
>Ga0207996_1000268_pt1 | contig 48560 bp, 42 predicted proteins | sample AntAceMetag02UKG_FD_184773 | JGI IMG/M metagenome (GOLD analysis project Ga0207996, IMG submission 184773) | Saline lake microbial communities from Ace Lake, Antarctica - Antarctic Ace Lake Metagenome 02UKG (SPAdes) (version 2) | ecosystem: Environmental > Aquatic > Non-marine Saline and...
TCAGGCTCTGATCACCAGAGTAGAGCTCTAAAGTCTCCTGGTCGTCAAGAACATTTTCTGCGCCTACAATGTTCTTCAGCTCACTAATCATGATTGACCTCCTAAAGATTTGATTACCTGTCTATCTGTTAATATTTTATGGACACTAAGTATTTGAATTTTCTACTTATGCAACTGCCCATGGATTTCTGCGTAAAAGTTTTTTATATCATAAATTAACAGGTCAATCCAATAATTTTTTTTCTTTTTATTATGGTTTTTTAAAAAACTGATTCACTCATTTAAGCTTTATGTCTGTTTTTCTAAAATTTTCAGGCAAAAGCTTTGAATTGGATTTTCAGGATATTATTTTTAACTTTTTTAATTAGGAACTATTTTATATAGCAATTGTATAAATTTTATTTAAACAAACTGTTTATTATGTAATAAAATAAATTATTTCTAGGCTAACCGTGCGATTTATGTTAGAATCAATATATTGCATCATATTTTATTCCACGTTTTCTTTATTATTTAGATTTACAACAAAACAGTGCTTTATGTTTCATTATTTGCCGTAAACCTTGTGTAATGTACCGAGAGGCAAAATAAAACCATTCACAGTTGCTGACATTGGGCCTTGGTTTCCGGCATAATCCTGGGAGGCTTTATAAGCCCGATTGTCTGATCGAAGGATAGAATTGCACATGGGAGCGGAAATCATAAGCGGTATTTTGCAACGGTTGGACCTGAGCGCTTTTATGATTTCTTCAGTCCCTGAAACCGCAGACACAGGTCAAATTTTCAGGCATCTGGCTCAAAATAAGATCAATATAGAATTTATCAATCAGCTTTCTTTAAAAAATGGATATAGTAATGTTCTGCTCTGTGTGGATGAAAGCAACCGGTATTCTGCTTCCACTGAACTGGAAAAACTAAAATCAATTATTCATGCCCGGGAGATCGTCCAGTTACAGAAGGTCGGCATGCTTTCAATTTTTCCCCATAAAGAACAGGCTTTTGTTATCAGTATTATTATCCGGTCATTAACTGCTGAAGGCATTTCTGTTCTAGCCATGGGGAACTCCCTGTCATCTGTTTCCTGCCTTATTGATGAAGAAAAAATACCGGATGCAATACAGTGTCTAAGCAATGAATTTAATTTAAGCTGAATAAATAATAAAAACATATCGTATTCAAAGAAGCTGTCATGAAACGATTGAAGATTTATGATATTCTCTATAATGAAAATCTGTGCCGGATAAAACTGACGATAAAAAGCAGCAGTTTCCTTGTAGCCCTTTTTGATAAGTTGGGGAAGGTGGACATAAAGGTCAAATTTTTTGCGTTTCATCAGGATGTAAATGAGATTTTACAAATTACCTTTTGTATTGAAAAAAGCGAATTAAAAACCGCACAAAAAATTTTAACGGAAATGCCTTTAAAAGAAAAAGATATCCAGATTGATCCCAAAATCGGAATGGTTGCTATTTACGGACCGCATTTTGCTGAAAAACCGGGCATCATCGATATGATGCACAGGGCTGTTTCCTCGCAGGGGATAAATATCCTGGCAATAAGCACAACTGTTTCAACATCGTTTTTTATCATTCATTCATCCGATGTCGTCCGTGCAGTTAACTGCTTAAATGAAACGTTTGAGATTCCCCGGGGCAAGGTGTAAACAGTTCTTTTGGAAATGAATTTTTGAAGCAGTTTTCTTAAATTAAGAAATACTGCTGATCAGACGTTCGCGCATACTGGAAAGCCTGCTGTCGATAAGGCCGGCAATTTTTTTCATAAAGACAAAACCCATTAAAGGGTCATCTTTAAACCATTGTTCGAGTTCAGCCGTACCGATAGAATACACAGTTGTTTCTTTCAGGCATTTTACGGTTGCTGAATATGCCTTGGGTTCAACCAGGGCAGACCATCCAAAAAGCTCGCCTTTTTCTTCAATGGTACTGATAATAATGTCCTGATATTTTTTTAAATGGATCTGGATCGTTACTGCTCCTTTTTGCAGAACGTATATTTTTTCTGCCTTTGATCCTTCTATAAAAAGAATATCATTGTTCTGCAGATTTTCTTCCTGACAGAGCCTTCCTATTTTTTCAAGGAAAACATCCGGTAATCCCCGGAAAAAGGCGTATGACTTGAGATCATCAACTGTCGGCATTTTTACCTCGTGCGTAACGGTTTGTTTTTTTTGTTCGTTCATAAAATCTGCGTATAGCATAGAGCATGGTGCAAAAAACACTCGTCATTCGATTGTTCGCATTTAAGTTTTTTCCTTTCGCTTAGGCTGGAAGATGATTTTTTACTCTCCGCTCTTTGCTCTCTGCTAATTAGTTCATGCCCCTTGGAAGAAGAACCGTAAAAGTTGTTTCCTTCTCCGGATTGCTCTCCACGGTGATCATGCCCAAATGGGCTTCCACAATATCTTTTACCAGGGGAAGCCCAAGGCCGCTTCCCACAACCTGACGGGTTTTTTCAGTGCGGATGCGGTAAAATTTGTCAAATATTTGAGAGAGGTTCTCTTTTTCTATTCCAACGCCGTTATCAGATACTTTGAGTTCAACAAACTCCCCGCTGTTTTGTGCATTTATGGAAATAGCTCCGCCTTCCCGATTATATTTAATCGCGTTGCTGACAAGGTTGGTCAGGACGGTTTCCATGCTTTGACGGTCGGCATGTACAGGGAACACCTGTGAATCTATGGTTACCTTAAAGGTAATACCTTTTTTTTCTGCTTCCCCGGACATTAATTCAACAACTTCCTCGATAATCTCCGGCAGGATAATTCTTTCTTTCTGCTGTACAAGACGTCCGGCCTCTATACGGGAAAGATCAAGCAGATTACTGATCATGGCAATGTGTCCGTCAATGCGCTGGAGTACCCGGTTCAGTATTTTTTCCTGTCCCGTACTGATTTCTCCGGCAAGGCCTTCGGTGATAACAGAGATCTGCTGCCGAATGGAACTTAATGGAGATCGAAGTTCATGGGAAGCCATGTTTACAAAATCAGATTTCATCCGATCAAGTTCTTTAAAGCGGGTCACATCATTGAAAATGGTTACTGAACCGAGGATGTCTCCCTGTTCATTACGGACCGGTGCGGAATGTGCGATAAAAAAACGTTGTAACGGTTCACCCCAGGAAAGTTCGCGGGAAATTCCCTGGCTGTGGGAATTTTTAGGGTTAAGGACGTTTTCCAGCATCTCTGTAAACTCACGATTACCGGACCATTCAAGGATATTTTTTTCCACAGGCAGTTCTTTCTCCAGTTCCAGCATACGGGTGATTGCAGGGTTGTGAAGCACAACGCACCCGTTTTGATCGGTTACCAGTACACCGTCAGCCATATGATTGATGATGGTAAGAGTCCGGTTTTTCTCGTTGGCAATGTCCTGAAGGCTTTTTTGCTGTTCAAGGCGAAGGAGTTCTGCTTCTCGTTTTAGGGTAAGGTTTTTAATTGCTCTTTGAATAACAAGGCGAAGCTGGTCAGGGGTAAACGGTTTGGGGATGAAATCATAAGCGCCGTTTTTCATTGCACTAACCGCATTTTCTATGGTGGCATACCCTGTAACCACAATAACAAGGAGTTCTGGATAGTGTTCCTGTACTTCCTTTAAAACATCCATTCCGCTGATGCCCGGCATCATCAGGTCCAGCAGAAGAATCTGAAACTCATTTTTTTCGAGAAGGGAAAGTCCGCTTTCTCCATTCTCAGCGGTTGCGGTTGTCCATCCTTCCCGCGAGAGAATCCTTTCGGATCCCTCACGGAGGACGGTTTCGTCATCAATGATCAGTATGTTGATTTCATTATGTTTTGCCATCAGACAGTCCGCTCTCTTTTTATTAAACAGCGTCTTCTTATCCTGCAAGCAACCGTTCAACCAGCTTGACCAGCTCTCCCGGCTCAACAGGTTTATCAACATAATCATCTGCCTCTGTTTCCATCCCCATCCGGCTGGTGTATGTGCTGTTGGGAATTTGGGAAACCACAGCAGTTAAAAGCAGAATCGGAATATTTGAATATTCAGTATCTCCTTTTAATTCTTTACATACCTCATATCCATCTTTGTCAGGCATCATTACGTCAAGTATAATTGCGTCCGGTTTTTCTGACTTTGCTTTTTCCAGGCCCTCGATACCCCCATAGGCTTGAACAACTTCATGGTTTTTGCTTTCCAGTATTATGGTTACGGATTCAACCAGATCAGGATCATCATCAACCACTAATATTTTTGCCATGTTAAACACCTCCTTTCTGTTTTTAATTTATTTTTACCGCTTTTGTTTTTAATCCAGGTCATTATATCTTTGGCCTTGGGAGAAGGCCTGCTTCTTCAGCGATCCTTGGAACCATCTCTTCCCACTCAATTGCCATGATATGAACACCATGTATCCCTTCTATTTCCTTAAGCTGCTGGATCGTCTCTATTGCTATCTTTATCCCTTCTTCGGAGCGCTTCTCTTTTTCCACCCCTTTTATCCGATCGATAAGTGCATCCGGCACGTCCATACCCGGCACCATTTTTTTCATATAGTTTGCCATGCCCACAGATTTCATGGGGGTCACCCCGCCCAGGATGTGTACTCTTTCATGAAGCCCTCGGTCCCTGACCTGTTCCATCCATTTTTTAAAACGGTCTATATTAAAAATACACTGGGTCTGAATAAACTGTACCCCCGCCGCAATTTTTTTTGCAAGCCGGACAACACGTGTTTCAAAGGGGTCTGCAAAAGGGTTTGCTGCGGCACCGATAAAAAGCCGAGGTGGAACAGTAATCTCATCTCCACCAAGGAACTTGCCTTCATCCCGCATATGCTTAACTGTCTGAATCAGGTGAATGGAGTCAAGGTCATACACATTCTTTGCGCTGGGATGATCGCCGAATTTCTGATGGTCGCCTGAAAGACAGAGGATATTATTGATGCCGAGTGCCGCTGCTCCTAAAATATCGCTTTGAATGGCGATCCGGTTTCTGTCACGGGTTACCATCTGCAAAACAGGGTCAATACCCAGTTGTTTTAAAAGAACACCGGCTGAGATACTTGACATTCTCACCACAGAGGTCTGGTTGTCTGTCACGTTAATAACGTCAACCGATTCTTTTAAAAGCGCGCCTTTCTTCCGGATCGGGTCCGGATCGGCCCCGCGGGGCGGACCGCATTCAGAAGTAACAGCAAACTCACCTTTTAAAAGGACTTTCTCAAGACGGCTGTCTGATGTCATAGCTTCAAGTCCTCTCTAATTATTTTCCGGGGACCTCCGTCGCGGCTGCTTGTCCAGTTGTTTATGGGAATAATAACTTCCATCTGGTCAAGCCGGCCCTGTTCTTTCAGAATATCGATGATCAGCTGCCATCCGCATTCCAGCTCCGGGTCCACTTCGCATTTTCCGTCGACTGAACCGCCGCAGGGGCCGTTCATAATGCTTTTTGAACAGCGTGTTACAGGGCAGATGCCTGCAGTCAGATGAAGTTTGCAATCACCGCAGGCCTGGCACCGTTCCTTCCATACGCCCTGCTCTTCGGTCACCCCGATAAAGTTTGTATTGATCCCGGGGTAGATCGGCGTCTTCCGGTACTTCTCAGCCATAAATTGGACCCCTGCTCCGCATGCAATGGACAGCACGGCGTCATATTCATTAATAAAACCTCTTACCTCCTCAAGGTATTCCGGGTCACACTGACGTTCAAGGGTCACCTCTCTGATCTCGATCGGTTTTCCTTCATTCTGCCGGGCCATGCGGATAGATGAGGAAAGAATGCCAACCTCTTTTTCACCGCCAGCATAGCAGACCGTGACACATCCTCTGCAGCCGGCCACAATGATCTTTGAGCATTTTTGAATCATGGCCAGAACATCCTGTAAGGGCTTGCCTTCTCCGATAATCATAGGTTTCTCCTCGTCAAAGATAGTCTTATGTTGTTTTGTTCACCTGCTTTTTTATGGGGCTGGGGCCCAGGCCTTTAATTCGATCCGTCATCTCGTTGGCTGCTTCAACAAACTTTGGACCCTCGCCGGCAGACATATTGTACATTTGCAGCCGGTCACCCCCGACCCCAACATCGTCAAGGATCTTTTTTACATAATCAACCCTTTTGCGAGCTCTCAGATTTCCTGTGAGATAGTGACATTCGCCTTCCATACATCCGGCCACATACACCCCGTCAGCCCCTTCCTCAAATGTTTTTAAAAGATACAGGACATCTATCTTGCCGGTGCAGGGCAGCTTGATGATCCTGATATTGGTCGGATACGAAAGCCTCATCGAACCTGCCAGGTCCGCAGCTGAGTAAGCTCAATACTTACAGCAAAAGGCCACGATCTTGGGTTGAAAATCGTTCATGTGATCTCCTGATTTATACTCAACCTTTTTAATTAAAAGATTAAACCACGGCTTTTTGCCGTGCGACCCGAAAAGCTTTTAGCGTTTCGGGGATTAGACTAATTGTTTTAAATAAATATTTGTCTTACTTTCTTTGCTTGCTCCAAAGAAAGTAACAAAGAAAAGGCACCCTATGGCCGGTCCCGTAAAACGGGATTTCCTTGTTATAAGTTTTTTTGCGGTCGGCGCCACAATGGTCCCGATTTATCGGGACTCAAACATGCATCGCCTTAGAACCCCAAAAAAACTTATAACTGCGGCTTGGCCAAAATGGGGTCCCGGTTTTTCTACGGTCCTCTTTGGGGACCAACATAAGGCCACGGCTTTTAGCTGTGGATAATTACTTCTAAATCCGCATTCAAAAGTCCTCAATTTTTACAAATATCAAACAGTGCTCCTGCTTTTGCTAAAATCTGTTTATCTGTAGCTTGCATCAGCTGGATCGCCTTGCCTGGACATTCCGCTGTGCAGCTGCCGCAACCCTGGCATTGTGCCGCATCGATCTGTGCCACGCTGTTTTCATTGATAAAAGGAACATTATACGGGCATACTCGCACACAGTTCAGGCAGGCTGCGCATTTCTCCTGATCCACAACTGCAACCATTCCGCCTACGGTTATGCTGTCATGCGAGAGAAGGGTGCAGGCACGGGAAACAGCTGCAGCAGCCTGGGAAAGACTTTCCGGAAGCGGTTTGGGCGAATGGGCCAGTCCGCACAGGAAGATCCCGTCAGTAGCAAAGTCAACCGGCCTAAGCTTCATATGTGCTTCCAGAAAAAACCCTTCCCGGGTACGCTGGAGTTTCATCAGGGTAGAAAGCTCATCATTTTCCCTCGGAATAATCGCAGTGCTCAAAACAAGCAGTTGGACGTGCATGTTCACCTGTTCGCCAAGGGCGGGGTCATACACGGAGATTTTCAGTGCTCCCTGTTCAATGCTCACTTCCGGCTTGCGTTCAAGATCATAGCGGATAAAAATGATTCCTGCCCCACGCGCTTTGGTATAGTAATCTTCAAGCAGTCCGTATGTCCTGATATCCCGGTACAGGATATAAATGTTTATTTCAGGGTCCAGGGCTTTTATTTTTAGAGCATTTTTTATGGCGGCACTGCAGCAGAGCCTGCTGCAGTAAGGGTGTTCATCATTTCTTGAACCCACACACTGGATCATGACAACAGTCTTTGTGTTTCGTAAATCAAACCTTTTAAATGCAATTATTTCTTCAAGTTCCTGCTGGGTCACAACCCGCTTATCCTCTCCGTAGAGATATTCTTTTGGTTTATATTCCTCTCCCCCTGTGGCAATGATGGTGACCCCATGCTCGATCTGCCGATAGGCCATGCCCGGCCCGGACATGATGCCGGTCTTGAAGTTTCCTTTAAAACCGGTTGTGTCCACAATAACGCCATCAAGGATCACCTGGATGGACGGGTTTATGCGTACCTGCTCAATCAGAGAATGCATATAAGTCTGAACATCAGTATTGTCGATTGTATAATGGAGGAGATGCAGGTTGCCGCCAAGTTGCTTTTCTTTTTCCAGCAGAAGGACATCAAACCCCTGGTTTGCAAGACCCAGGGCAGATGTCGCGCCGGACGCGCCCCCACCAATTACCAGTGCTTTTTTATTGACAGGAAGTGTCTGCTCCTGAAGCGGCACCAGAAATCCTGCTGAGGCAACTGCCATACGGACAAGATCTTTTGCCTTTTCAGTGGCCTCATTTTTTTTATCCATATGGACCCATGAACACTGATCCCGTATGTTTGCCATTTCAAACAGGTACCGGTTCAGTCCCGCTTCCCTGATGGTTGCCTGAAAAAGCGGTTCGTGGGTTCGCGGTGAACAGGAAGCAACCACAACCCGGTTCAGTCCGTGTTCCTGTATGATCTCTTTCATCTTTGTCTGGGTGTCCTGCGAACAGGTATAGAGGTTTTCATCAACATAGGAAACACCCGGCAATGTTCGCGCATATTCTTTTACAGCAGGGACATCAACGATCCCGCCAATATTTATCCCGCAGTGACAGACAAAGACCCCTATTTTTGGATCTTCTCCTGCGATATCTCGTTCCGGCGGAAATTTTTCTGTGCGTACCAGTGTTCCGCGGGCTTCAGCAACGATCTCGGATGCAGCAGCTGAAGCACCGCTGGCCTGAGAGACAGTTTCAGGAATATCTTTCGGTGCCTCAAAAGCCCCGCATACGTAAATACCGGGACGTGATGTTGCTGTTGGCTGCAGGGGGTCTGTTTGACAGAAGCCGTAATGATCAAGGGCAATATCCAGTTTGTCGGCAAGCATGCGTGAATTTAAAGAGGGGCTCATTCCCATGGAGAGGATTATCAGATCAAATTCCTCTTCCACGACTTTGTTTTCTTCACTAATATAAGTGATCATAAGGTTTTTTGATTTTGGCCTTTCAACGATCTTTGAGACCTGACACCTGATGTAACGCACGCCATATTCATCACGTGCCCGTTCATAGTAGGTATCAAAGCCCTTGCCATGAGCCCTGATATCCATATAAAAGATAGTTGGTTTTACCTGCGCTGCATGTTCTTTTGCGATGATCGCCTCCTTTGTCGCATACATACAGCACACCGAAGAACAGTATCCTTTACCATAGCTTATGTCCCGGGATCCCGCACATTGGATCCAGGCGATCCGTTCAGGGTCAGTCAGGTCGGAAGGACGCTTGACGTGACCCTGGTATGGGCCGGATGCTGAAAGTATCCGCTCAAACTCAAGACTGGTGACAACGTTCTGATAATGTTTATATCCGTATTCTTCACGAATGTTCGGGTCAGTAAGACTAAAACCCGGTGCAAGAATAATAGAGCCCACATTAACGGTAATTTGCTTTTCCAGCATGTCGTGATAAACCGCTTTTGCCAGACAGGCCTCAACACACTGCAGGCATTCACTGCAGACACCGCAATCAAGACAGCGTTTTGCCTCAGCTATGGATTTCTCTTCGGTGAGTGCCTGCTGAACTTCCTGAAAACTCTTTATTCTTTCTGAAAAGGGAGTTTTTAACGGATTTCGACGGGGTTCCTTTGTGATTTCACCCGGATTAAATTCTGCAACCGGTAGTTTTGTACCCCTGCCTTCGGATAGGTCAAAGCCATTTAAGAATCGTGAGATAGAGATCGCTGCTTCCCTGCCTGCCCCAACAGCCTCGACTACGGTTGCGGGACCGGATATCATGTCGCCCCCGGCAAAGACCCTGGGAACAGATGTTGCAAAGGTCACAGGATCAACCGTGAGGTTTCCCCGTGCGCTTATGTTCCAATCCTGTTTTTCGGGTAGAAAGGAAAGGTCAATTGACTGACCGATCGCAGGGACCACTGAATCCACATCAATTGTTATTTGTGACCCTTCAATTGGAACGGGACGCTGCCTGCCGCTTTCATCGGGTTCTCCCAGCTCCATACGTATGCACTCCATACCGCTTACCCTGCCATCAATGCCGATAATCCGCTGCGGCGCCATAAGATAGTTGATCTTCACGCCTTCTTCTTCCGCTTCTATAATCTCTTCATCCAGAGCAGGCATCTCATTACGGCTGCGGCGGTATATAATGAAAGCTTCTTTTGAACCTTTTCGTAAGGCGGTTCTGACCACATCAATGGCAACATTTCCCCCGCCGATCACCGCTACCCGGTCACCCAGAGGAAGGTCTTTCCCGGCATTTATTTCTTTCAGGTAGTCCACTCCATGCACAACTCCCTGCAGGTCTTCACCCGCTATTTTAAGGCGCATGCTTTTTTGTGCACCCACGCTTAGAAACACTGCCTTGAACCCTTCTTTAAAGAGAGCATCAATTGAATGGCCCGGTCCGATTAGAGTGTCTGTAATTATTTCTACGCCAAGTTTCTGAATGTACTGAATATCCTTATCCAGGATGCTGCCCGGAAGCCGGTAATCCGGAATTCCCCAGCGAAGCATCCCGCCTGGCTCGGGTAATGCCTCAAAAACCGTGACCTGATAGCCTTCCAGGGCCAGATAAAAGGCAGCAGACAGACCTGCCGGTCCGGAGCCGACAATGCCAATCTTTTCATCGCGCTGTTCTTCGACTGAGGGGATCTCGGGTTCTTCCTGTCCATATTCCCAGTCCGTGACAAACCGTTTCAGGCCCATAATGTTCACGGGCTCATCAATTTTGCCGCGGGTACATGCGGTTTCACAGGGATGCGTACAGATTCTGCCGCAGATGGCAGGCAGCGGGTTGTTCTTTCTGATCAGGGCGAGGGCTTCCTTAAATTTACTCTGAGCAATAAGAGCCACATACCCCTGGACATGAATGCCTGCCGGGCAGGCATCCTTGCACGGAGACGTTCCCCGCTTATCAATGGCAAAGGCATTCGGAATGGCCTGTGGATATCGTTTGTAGACCGCCTTTCGGTTTATGAGGCCTGCATCAAATTCATTTTGAATCTCAACCGGACAGACCTCTGCACAGTCGCCGCAGCCGGTGCATTTATCAAGATCGACAAACCTCGGTTTCTGTTTGACCTGAACCGTGAAATTTCCTGCTGACCCTTCAAGCTTTTCGATTTCAGCATAGGATAAAATATCAATATTAAGATGCCGTCCCACTTCAACCAGTTTGGGAGAGATGATGCACATGGAACAGTCGTTGGTGGGAAAGGTCTTGTCAAGCTGTGCCATGCTGCCGCCGATTGCAGATTCCTCATCAACCAGGTAGACCCTGAAACCGCTTTCAGCCAGATCAAGAGAAGCCTGGATGCCTCCGATTCCGGCTCCCACGACCATGACTGCACCGACCGGATTGTCTTTGTGTTCATTTGAAGCGTTCATGGATGACTCCAAAATTTAACAGTTGTTACATCAGGCCCTTTGACTGCAAAAGCGGCCGCGGATCTATAATATGACGTTTAAACCACGTGTCTGTATCCTTACTGCCAAAAGCAAGGCCCATCAGTTCGGTAAAATAAAATATTGGAAGATCATAGGTCATGCCCCGGGCAGCGCCGATCTCCTCTTCCCGGGTATCAATGTTTGACTGACAAAGGGGACAGGCCGTAACAATACAGTCGGCCTCTGCTTCAACTGCCATATCAAGTATCCTGCCAACCAGCCTGTGTTCGATCTCAAGATTGGTCAGGACCAGGCTTCCGCCGCAGCATTCTGTCTTGTAGGGCCAGTAGATGCTTTCTGCTCCCAAACGGGTCATGAGCGCATCAAGACCTTTCGGGTCTTCCCAGTGTTCTTCTTTTGTTATCTTCGGTGGACGTGCCAGCAGACAGCCGTAATAGCTTACCGCTTTTAAACCTGTTAAGGGTTTTTTAATTTTCTCCTGGATCTTTTCCGTAAACTCATTTTTTAAGAGAAATTCCAGAATATGCAGGACAGAGATGTCATTATTAAAGGGTATCTTTACCCCCTGTTTTTTGCTGCCGGTCAGTGCTTCTGCCGTGGTTCTCAAACGGCTGAAGCATGCAGCGCAGGGAGTGATCAGGTCCTGTTTCATTCTTTCTGCACGAGCGAGGTTCCTTGCCGGAAGTGCGATTGAAAGGAATTCATTGGTGCTATGGGCTGAACTTGCTCCGCAGCAGGTCCAGTCTTTCAGTTCCTCAAGCTCTATTCCAAGGCCCCTGCAGACAGAATCAATTGATTCACCGTATTCACGGGCGGTTCCTTCAAGTGAGCATCCTGGAAAAAATGATACCTTCATGCTTTTTTGTGCTCCCGTGCCTGATTAAAAAGAGTGCGTACTTCTTTAATTCCTTTGCTGGTCCGGGGGAAAAGCTTGAGTTTTCCCCGCAAAAACATCTTAACGGCCAGTTTCAAATCATTCTTCCAGGTGCCGTTTCTTAGTTTTTCTTTGAGGTCACCGCTTTTAAGTGAAAAATTTCTAATCATGCTCAGTTCATGGACCCGGCCTGTTTTTTTAATACAGTCGAGAAAAGCCGTGTGCAGGATGGGGATTTTAGGCTGCGGTGTTTCCTGCCCGCTTTCATAATGAATCTGTCTGAGGACATCCATTACTCCTGCAATATTTATTTCATTGGGACAGCGTGTGGTGCAGGTCTCGCAGGAAGCACAGATCCAGATAGTGCTTGATGACAGCACTTTCTCCTTTTTCCCGAAATGCACTGACCTGATGATCTGATGTGGCAAAAGATCCATGGCAAAGGCAATTGGGCAGCCGGCAGAGCACTTATAACACTGGTAACAGTTAAGGATCTCGCTGCCTGCTGATTCAAAGACGATATCCCGGAACCTGCGGTCGGTATCTAAGTGTAAGGGGTTCTCGCTCATGGTTTAGCTCTCAAACTTTTTAAAGAGGTTGGTTGGTTAATAAAATCTGCGTATGGCATAGAACATTTTTCCTCAAGCCAAGCGCTCCTCAACTCCCGCGTCAGCGGGATGCTCTTCGAGTTTTTTTGTCGTTCCTTCTTTATCCTTCAATCTGTTCCAGCACTTCCGATAGCCGCTCCTCTCCGCCGACAGCAACCAGCAGCACTCCCCGGCACATGTCCTTAAGCGACCTGATCATGTCTGCAGCTATGGCAATGCCCTCTTTTATCTTGTCAGGCGCTTTTGCCAAACGATCAAGCGTTTCATCAGGAATCACCACTCCATCCATATGACGGCACATAAAACGGGCCATACCCACCGATTTTAAAATGGTTATCTGGGGAAAGACCGGGACCTTAAAGGCTTCTACTTTGTTTATAAAGGAGGTAAGCGTTTTCAGGTCATACTGGGTAGGGGTAAAAAAGAATTGGGCACCTTCAATGATCTTCTTTTCCATGCCGGAGATCTCCACCTCAAGAGCGCTGTTTTTAAGTCCGGCATTCACTTCTGATCCGATACAGAATCGAGGAGAGCCCAAGAGATCATTCCCGGACAGGTCAATTCCTTTCTGCAGTTTTTTTGCAGCTTCCAGCAGTCCTGTGACTTCAAGGTCATGTACGTCCTGTGCATCAATATGGTCACCGCTTTTAATGTCATCGCCTTCACTGATAAACATATTTACAAGGCCGACCGCAGAAGCGCTGAGCATGTCTGCCTGAAGTGCAAGCCTGTTGCGGTCACGGCAATTCATGCTAAGAATGGTTTCTATTCCTTTGTCTTTGAGGAGACAGGAGGCACCCATTGACCCCATCCTCATGATGGCTCCGCTCATCTCCGGCACCATTACGGCCTGAACACGGCCTTTCAGCTTATCCGCATTTTTTAGAAAGCCGGAGAAGTCTGCTCCCTTTGGGGGCTCAAGTGAAGCGATGGTTAAAAACTGCTCTGAGTCTAACAATTCTTTGAAATTCATGGTTTCTCCTCTTTTCCAGGGGATTTTTTTTGAGCCTGTCTTTCAACTGCATTTCTGACCGCAAGTACCAGCTCGTCATTTCCAAAAGATTTTATGTGGTAATAAAAAACCTTATGATGGAGAATTGCCTTTTCGAGTTCCGGGGTATTTGTTACAGAAGTCATGATTATGGGCAGCTCAGGATGAAATCCTTTAACAATTGGAACAACTTCACTCCACCCCATATCCTTTATGCCGGTATCCAGTATCAGTGCTGATATGTGTTCCTGCTGAACATACCGGATGGCTTCTGAACCCCGTTCAGCAAGGTGAACACTAAATATTTCTTTTTGTAAAACAGCATGAAGCCGCATTGCTGTATGCTGATCCGGCTCTACAACCAAAACCTTTTTTTCTGTTTTCATAATCCGGTCATATCAAATGTCTTTCTTGTTCTTATATGCTTACAAAACCCGTACCAAAAAAATTTCTGGGAACCGGAAAGTCTGTAATATTAAAATGCTATTAAAAATCAACGGGATATAGAGACAAAAACTTTAAGCATGGTTTTTATTCAGAAAAAGCAAAGACGGAAAAATGGGGAAAAATTCCTCAACAAATAAAAATAAAACAATAAAAATTAAAAATTCTTTAAAGATTAAAGGAGTAAAAGGGCTTGTTTTTCAGGAGGGGCTTTTTGGGGGAAAAATTCCCCAATGGGGTCTTATTCCTCTTTGATTTTTTTGAGACCATATTTTTTTATCTTTTTATACAGGGTCTTCCGGTCAATCCCAAGCAGGTTTGCGGCCTGTCCTTTGTGGTACCCGGTTTCACCCAGTACCCGCTGAAGGTGTTTCTTCTCCATCTCATCCAGGCTGTATAGTTTATCACTGTCAGCGATGTATTTTGTGCGCCGCTTTTCTGTCAGCCAGGGAAAACAGCGGGGCAGGAGAGTGTCTCCATCTTCCATGATGAGCGTCCGTTCCACGGCATTTTCAAGTTCACGAACATTTCCCGGCCAGGCATGGTCCATCAGAAGCTTCATGGTTTCAGGAGAGGTTTTGGTGACAGGGCATTCTCTCTTCCGATTATATTTTTTCAAAAAATGGCTGATAAGAAACGGGATGTCTTCTTTCCTTTCACGTAACGGCGGCATGTTTACCGGTACAACATTCAGGCGATAGTAAAGATCTTCACGAAAAAGCTTCTGAGCAATGGCCTGTTTAAGATCCTTGTTCGTGGCGGCAATGATACGGGCATTAACTTTATGTGTTCTTTCACTGCCCACAGGTTTTATCTCTTTTTCCTGGATAACCCGGAGCAGCTTTGCCTGTATATCCAGACTTAAGTTTCCGATCTCATCAAAGAAAAAAGTCCCGCCGTTAGCCAGCTCAAAGCTGCCATACTTTGCCTGGATCGCGCCGGTAAAAGAACCTTTTACATGACCAAAAAGTTCACTTTCAAGCAGGCTCTCCACCAGAGATGAGCAGTCAACGGTAATGAATGCCTTATCCTCTCTTAAGCTGTGGTCATGAATTGCTCTGGCAATGAGTTCTTTTCCCGTTCCGCTTTCGCCGTTGATCAGGACGGTACTGTCGGTGGGAGCCGTTCGCCTGACCAGTTCATAGATTGCCCGCATGGTTTTGCTTTGACCGATTATACAGTCTTCTTCGTTCTTTGATTTTAACTGCTGCCGTAGATGATGATTTTCAATCATCAGATTTTTTCTCTCAAGAGCCCGGTTCACGGCAATGCGCAGCTCGTCAGGGTTGAAAGGTTTGGTAATATAGTCATAGGCGCCCAGTTTTATTGCTTTTACCGCTGTTTCTATGGAAGGATAGCCGGTTATGATCATGATGGTTGTTTCCGGGTTCATCTCTTTAAGGAGTCTGAGTGTTTCAATTCCGCCGATGCCCGGCATTTTTAAATCCAGCAGAACCAGATCAAACTGTTCCTTATCAAACCTTTCAAGCGCCTCTTCACCGGAAACCGACCCAAAAGCCGCGTAGCCCTCTTTGTGCAGTACACGGCAACAGCTGTCCCTCATGATCTTTTCATCATCAACAACAAGTATCCGGGTATCGTTTCGCCTGTCTTTATTCATGGGTTGTCCTTAATAGAGACAGGCAGTACAATGGTAAACACTGTTCCTGTATCCACTTTGCTTTCCACTTCGATCGTGCCGTGGTGGCTTTGAATGATCCCGTAAGAAGTGCTTAACCCCAGGCCGGTACCTTTACCTATCTCTTTGGTGGTGAAAAAAGGTTCAAATATTCTTGGCTGTACTTTTTTGGGTATTCCCATGCCTGTATCCTGAAAAGCGATAAGTACCGATAACATATCCTTGCTTTTGCTTGTTGTAATGGTTAAAGTCCCTTTTTTGTCTGTCATGGCCTCAGCAGCATTTACCATCATGTTCATGAATACCTGTTTTAGCTGGTTCGGATTTCCTTCAATTGGGGGCATGGAGGTGTCAAGTTTTTTAATAATACTGATATCGTGGAACAGAACCTGATTCTCCAGAAAAAAGAGGCCGTCTATAATTGCTTTATTGATATCCAAAAGCTCAAATTTCGATTCGGTTTGTCGGCCGAACTCAAGGAGGCTCTTTACTATTTCTTTGCACCTGCTTGCTTCCATAACGATCTTTCTCAGGTCTTCGACCTTGGCATCCTTTTCCTCTTCAAATTCTTCCAGTAAAAGACTTGCATAAATGAGAATTCCGCCCAGAGGATTATTGATCTCATGGGCAACGCCTGCGGATAAACTTCCAAGCGAGGCCATTTTTTCAGCCTGAAGGAGCCGCACCTGGGTTTCCTGTAATTCTTTTTCTATCTTTATCTTTTGCCGCAAATCCGTAAATATTCCAAGGGAAGCAATTTCCTGGCCGCCCTCATAAACAATGGAAGCGGAAAGACTCACGGGTATCTCCTCGCCGTCTTTTCCGTATATGATGCCCATGTAACTGTCCAGTTTTCCCCGGCCGCCATGGTCGCTGCTTCTCAGTTCACGCATGATCTCCTTTGCCTTTTCCTTTGAATAAAATTTGGTAATATGGGTCCTTTCCACTATTTCTTCTTCACGAAAGCCCGTCAATTTTTCTGCGGCCCTGTTAAAAAAGAGTATTTTTCCTTTCATGTTTGCAACCACAATGCAGTCCACCGAACTTTCAAGCAGGTTTGATAAAAACCCGTGCTTTTCCCGAAGTTCCTGCTCGATCCGGACCCTTTCTGAAATATCAATGATAAGCCCCTGATATCCCACCACATCACCTGTTTCATTTTGTTTTCCGTGGGCTGTCATTAATATGGGAACACTGCCGCCATTTTTTTTCTTAAATTCAACTTCGAAATTTTTTACGTATCCGTCTTGTTCAATCAGGTTCTGGAATTTTTTTCTGTCATCCGGATCTGCATACAGGTCCCGGGTAACATCCATCTCAAGAAGATCTTCTTTGCTTTCATAGCCCAGCATGTCAAGAAGGGCCTGGTTGCAGTCAAGAACGCTCCCTTCTTTTGAGGTTATACAGATCCCCTGATCTACCCGCTGAAAAAGATCCATATATTTTTTTTCCGACTCGCGGAGTTCTTCTGAAAGCTTTTTTCGAAAGGAAATATCCCGCAGGTAGATGAAATATTTTCTTTTATCCGGGTTCTTTAAGGTGTAGTGGGAAAAACATATTTCTGTGATCGTTGGTTGAGAAGAAGGGGTATGGATTTCTGTTTCATGTGAAAATTTTACGATTCCGCTTTCACTTTTCTTTTTGAGGGAGGAAAACACCTCTTTACTCTTTTTATCAAGAAACCCGGTGAAATCTTTGCCTATTAGTTCGTCCGGGTCATTGCCAATTATCCGGAAGGCCATGGGGTTGGCAAATTCAACCCGGTTTTTTTTATCAAGGATCAGGATGCCGACCGCACTCTTTTTTGCCACAGCCTGAAAGATCCCGGCTTTTTCTTCAAGGTTGAGTTCGGATAATCTTTTTTCTTTTGGCTTATCAGACATGCTTCATCCCTCTTTCATGTCATTGGTCTGGTGGAAACAAAAAGTTTAGGGTCTTCAACAAGCTATGGGTAAAAAATAATTTTCAGTACAGAATTGTAAAAGTACTTAAAATACTTAAAGTGCCTAAAGTACTTGAAATATGATAATCCAAGCTCAAAGATTTACGTGTAACTGACGATTGCCCTATGCTGCAACATACAGATTTTATTAACGAACCAGAATTTATTGAATAATATTTTACAGGGCTGTTTGAAAGTCTAGGGGAAAAAGTTATTTAAAATCATAGGGAATGGGGCACATCTACCCGTATACTGGAAAGATCCCGGTAGTTTTTGGACATTTGGAAGTTATTACAGCCCACAATTGCTATATAGTATTTTTAATCAAGAACCTCAAGCAGAGAATTCCTTTGTTCCGTCTCAAGTCGTATGGAGGAAAGATATCGAGTTTCATTATCAGTACTAATTAGACAAAAACAGATAAAAAGTCAATCTTATGATTCAAGAATAATCTTGTTTAGTAATAATCACTTCTTGTTTGACAATAATTTTATGTTCAGTTATCCTTATTATGGTAAACAGGTTTTTTACAAGATGTTTATTTATCGTGGTAATTAATTTTTCGTCCAGAATTTATCTTTGGCACTTTTGTTGCTTTAATAACTTTATATGAAAACAACAGACAATACAAGTTCTGAGCAGATCCATATTCTTGCGGTAGATGATGAAGACGCAATAAGGGAACTGCTGTATAAGATATTATCCATGGAGGGGTACAGGTGCTCAACGGCAGAAAGTGCAGAGGCTGCATTAAAGATCCTTGAGACAGAACCTGTTGATGTTGTTATTACCGATCTTAGAATGCCGGGCCTTGGAGGAATGAACCTTCTTGAAATCGTAAAGGAAAAATATGATTCAGATGTTATTGTTGTTACAGGTTTTATAGAGGATTTTTCATATGAAAATATAATAAAAAAAGGTGCAAGCGACCTGCTTTATAAACCTACCCCTTATAAAGAAATAATTCTAAGACTTAAACGTGTATTGCATGAGCGTCAGATCCTTACCGAGATGAACCGTGCTCATAAAGAACTTAAAGAAGCATATCTCGATACGATCAACCGGCTTGTTCTGGTAGCAGAATATAAAGATGTGGATACCGGTGATCATATTATCCGAATAAGCAGTTATTGTGAACTGATCGCGGCAAAACTTGAAATTTCTGAACAGGAAGTTCAAAACATACGGTATGCAGCGCCAATGCATGATATCGGAAAAATAGGAATTCCTGACAATATCCTTTTAAAGAAAGGCAAGTTCACAGCTTCTGAATTTGAAATCATGAAAGCACATACCACGATTGGTTATAACATTCTCGAAAATCCAAAGTCGGAAATCTTAAGCTGTGCCCGTCAGATAGCCGTTTCGCACCATGAAAAATGGAACGGACAGGGATATCCAAATGGTTTCTCAGGTAAGGATATTCCCCTGCCGGGAAGAATCGTCGGTATCGTAGATGTGTTTGATGCCCTGACTTCGACACGTCCTTACAAAAATTCTTATCCGGTTGAAGTTGCCGTTGATATTATAAGGAAGGAGAGGGAAAAGCATTTTGATCCGGAGGTAGCAGATATTTTTCTGGATAACATAGATGGAATATTAAAGATAAAGGAAGACATAAGTCCTCTGGACAAACCTTCTGTATCTGATTTTGTCTGGAGTGAAAGAGATATAGATGACGGCACCAGCCAGGCTGTTGCAGATTTCAATAATGAAAAAAATAAAAATATTTCCTGAAAAAAGATAAAAGAACTTTCATCTCCCCCCTGAGCTTTTATTTTTTATTTTTCAAATTAATTATCCCCAATTATTTAAAACATTATCCTTATAGTAAAACTTTCTGCTATTTTTGCGTTTATTAACTATTATTTTCATATATTAACCATAGTATTCTAATAATTACCTTTATTTGTAATTATATGCAAAGATAGGTTTGCAAAAAATAATATCCTGTTGAAATCTCTTTAAATTTTCAATAATAGTTCGCGTAAAACAAGTATTTATCTCTGCATAACAGGTAACCTTATGATTTTACTTTAAATTGTTTATGTGTTCCATTTTTGCGCAATTTGCTTAAAAGGCCCTTTTTAAAAGGTTTTTTTCTTTTTCTAACAGACTTATCCACAGGTTGTTTACATTTTTTGTTGAATAATATGTCCGAGCATTTGCAACTTTCTAGCAACTATCGCCAATGCAACATAGCGTTTGAAACCGTCTATCCCTTTATCCAGACATCGATTAAGACCATGATTTTCCAGCGCATTAATCGCTGATTCGATCGCCGAGTGCTGGTGCCGATACCTGCGGTAAAGATCAGCAGCCTGGGCGAAGGTTTTGAAAGGATTTCCATTGTGTGGGCAATAAAATTAGCATTATCTCTTTATTTATTGAGTTAAATAACATATAATTTATAATTTGTTAAAGCATTTTATCTGGACATTAAAGTTTGACGAAAAACAGTTAAGATTAAAAAGCTTTTTCGAAGAACATACAGTAAAAACACCCCGAGGCAATAAGCGATTGATAGTAAAGGCAGCAGACAGTCATAACTGTACGACTTAAATAAAAATGCCGGAAAAAAACGACCTTAAACAAACCCGTCAGTTGATCGTGCTGGCAATCATTTTTGCGATTGGTTTAATATCCTGGACCCTGCATCCGCGGGCATTTATCTGGGATGATTCATATTTCTACATGGTCATTGCCCGCAACATTGTTCTTGACGGATCCCAGACTTTTTCAAATCTGTATATAACTAACGGTATTCATCCGATCTGGCTTTATCTTCTCACCGGTTACAGTTATCTGGTATCTATTTTTGATCCGGAGATCCTTTTCAACCCTGTTTATGCAGTACCGCTTTCCGCCTTTCTTGTTTTTATGGGCGTTGTTAATTTCTGGAAGGCTGCTGATCTGCTTAAGCTTCCCCGTCTTTTATTTTGCGGGCTTCCTTTATGCTATGTTCTTTTTTTTCACGTATTATATTCAGAAGCCCATGTGTATTATGCAACGCTTTCATGGCTGATTCTACTTATGGCCAGAAACTTTAATGCCCGGTCTCAAAGTCCCTGTCTGATAGGCCTTGCATGCGCATTTGTTTTTCTGGGACGCCTGGATTCTGTTTTCACGGTGATGTGTTTTTTAGGCTGGTACCTGCTTAGCAAACGGAACCTCCGGACCGCTATCCTGACGTTTGTTCCGATGGCTCTTTTGATTCTGCCCTATCTGTTAAGTAACTATTACTATTTTGGCGGCTTATCGCCTGTAAGCGGCTGGCTCAAGTCCAGTTTTCCGCATATTTTTCTCGGCAAGCCATCAGGCCCCAATTCTTTTTTCGGATATAATATTGTTGCCGGAGTTGTTCCCGTCATCATTGCTGTAATCTTTTTCCCGATCCTGAAGGTTCGCGGTTCTGTTCGTAACCTGATAATGGTTTTATTGACCGGCTCGATCCTCCACTTTTTTTACACAGCCTTTTTTACCCGTTTTCACACCATGTACTTTTGGTATTATATTCCAAACACCCTGCTTTTGACCTGTATCTGTGCCGTTCTCATAAAACAGTACCGTGTCCCCGGAATTTTAAAAACAGCCGGTGTCTTTGCCATGCTTCTGCTGTTTTGTTTTTTGAATGTATCCCAGAGATGGGGAAATACAAATGCATCCCGTAAAATCCAGGCCCCAATTGCAGAATTGCTGAATTATATGAAAGTTGAAAAAATAGAAAAAACCAGTATTCTTGTTTCTGATGTTCCAGGCGTTATCGCTTATTTTACAACTAATAATTTAATTGCCACAGACATGGTAACCTCCAGCAAGAAACTGTATGTCGCTATGCTGAAATCTGAAAATGCCCTTGATTATCTAATGGATTATTGTGAAAAAAAGGAAAGTCCGATAAAGTATTATTGCTATTTTGGGAGTGATTTTATTCAGCACGACAAGGACGGTTACGGGATAACATATAATGATCCAAAATATTATCCTGAACTGAAACCCATAGGCAGGTATGACTTAGGCTCTGAGCCGGTATTTATTTCCAGTAATTCTTTTTGCAAACTATGGAAGATTGACTGACCGTAATAACAGATGACTGTCTTTTCCCAACTTCCTCTCTTTCATAGAGACCTGACGCTTATTCGGGCCCTTTTTTGCTGGATCGCTTTACTTGAAAACAATTAAATGCTGACATTTAAACAGTTCTCCCGGTTCTGTTGCATATAATAGTATCCTGCCGGTACATCGCACATGTCTTAGCATTACCAAGGGACACAGTAAGACAATTCCAAGCGTAGCGTTATTAATTTTTAGATTTTGTTATAGCCCGGATTTCCCTGGAATAATACCCGGTCTTTTGGTTTGCAGCAGGCCTGGCAGATCAATTTTATATAAAAGATTGCATTCTAGATGGAAATAAATTATAAAAATATTAAATATAATATCAAATTAAATATTTTAAAATTTTCACAAGTTACTCAGGAGGTTTTTTTATGAAAAAAGAGGGCATTGCCTTATTTATTATAGTTTTTTTTATAGTGTTAAGTGCTGTCTGTGCTGTTGCTGAGACCATGTATATAACAGATCGGCTTGAAGTTGCTGTGCGCGGGGGCAGGGGGATAGAATACCGTATTCTGGCTGTGGTCAAAACAGATGAAGAAGTCGATATGCTGGGGTATGAAGGAAAGTATGCCCGTGTAAAGACAAGCCGGGACATAGAGGGATGGATGCTTAAGCGTTATTTGACCATGGATACGCCAAAAGCGATTGTAATAAAAGAATATGAGAAACAAACAGAAATGTTAAAAGAAAATGGAAGCGGTTCCGAAAAAAAAATGCTGAAACTTCATGAATTTGTTAAAACTCTTGAAAAAACCAAAAAAGAGCAGGGGAAAAGAATAAGATCTATTGAGAAGGATTATAATGACTTAAAAACAGATTCTGCGGATTTTTTAAAGCTGAAAAAAGAACAGAAAAATTTGGAAAAGCAAATGAAACAGAACAGTCAAAGACTTTCAAGGACAATAGAGGAAAACAGGGAGCTTAAAAAACAGATTAAAATAAAGTGGTTTATTGCCGGAGGCGCGGCTGTTCTGATCGGGTTTATCCTTGGAATGTATCTGCAGAGATTAAGAAACGAAAAAAGACGTCACTTAAGCTTTTAGCTTTGATGTTTTTATTTTTAGATGAGTGAAGTTATAATCATAACAACGTGTGGTCAAATGGCCATTTACTGTTTGGCTAAATGACCATTTTGAAAAAATCCATTATAAGTGGAGTATTTGATTTAGTTGAAATTGAATTGAGTCCTTATGTTTTATTGCCTATTGTAACAGCCTTCTGTTGGCATGCTTTCTGCAGTATCTGGTCTGGTACAAAGCACGGCAATAGGGAAATAAAATCATGCAGGGAAATTTAAAAGAAAATATGATCATATTTTCCCGGACGGATTTTTTGACTGGGCTGTAAAAACAGAAGGTATTCCCAGAGATTTCTTGACAGAATGCTCTTTTTTTTTTATACTCTTATTTTATTGTTTGTGGTGATATGTCAGGTGATCCGAAGCAGTCAAAAAAAGTAAATATAAGAGGTTCTCTAGGGGCATTGTCCCAGGTTGGAAGCTTTGGATTTATAATGGCAGCAGCCATTTTTATGGGTTACTATGTCGGCACATACATAGATCGTAAATTAGATACTGAACCCTGGTTTCTGCTCCTCTTTCTGATACTGTTTATAATCGGCGCATTTATAAAGTTCGTTCAGTCTACAAAAGAAGTCAGTGGTGAAAAAGAAAACAAAGGCTAAAGGTAAATAACAATTATAACCAAAAAATATGCCTCTGATCTTGGATTCCCCAAGAAGAATTTTTTTTTATCCGCAGCAATAGCTGTATTGCTTATCCTTATTTCGCTGATAGAGGGTGACAGGGCAGTTACAAACGGATTAGTAGTGGGTTCCACTATAGGCATTGTGTTTTTTCTTATTGCCTGGTGGACCGTAAATACGATTGTTAAGGAGAAAAACAAAAAGTCCTCCAACCCCCTCATGGCGGTTCTGGCAATAAAGGTATTCATACTAAAGTTTCCGCTATTAGGGATAATCCTCTGGTATGCTTTTAAGTATCTACCTATAAATACATTTGCTCTGGTCGGCGGTATCGGAATAACACAGGTGGCAATACTGATATCGGCTCTGAATAAACTTTCAATGTCTGGTAAAAAGAAAAATGAGCGCTGAATCTCATATCGAACAAGTAGTGGAAGCTCTGGATTATGAAGCGGCAGAAGCAGTAAGTCATGCTGCACAGGTAGTCGAATCAACTGAGCCAGCGCTTGAACTCCCCTCTTTTCTAGATTTTATACCGGGACTGGATATGCACCACCAGTATTTCGGTTTTACGCCCCATGAGTGGCTGCCGGTGATTATGTCCACTATGGTTGGTCTGGTTCTGGTGGGATTTGCCCTGTTTGCAACCCGAAAGATGGAAAAGATTCCGACCGGCTGTCAGGCTTTTCTGGAGATCGTGGTTGAAACGCTTTACGATTTTTTAAGTGATACCCTCGGCAAGCATGCCGGAAGGTACCTTCCGCTTCTGGGTACTTTTTTCCTCTATATTATAATGATGAATCTCTGGGGGCTTATTCCTCTTTTGCATTCTCCTACAAATACCATTAATACAACCCTGGCCCTGGCGCTTGTTACCTTTGTTGTGTATAATTTTGAGGGTATCCGGATTAAAAAACTGGGATATTTCAAACACTTTTTTGACCCGCTTTTTATGGCGCCGATCATGTTCCCGCTCCATGTTATTGGAGAGTTGGTTCGGCCGGCTTCTCTGTCTATCAGACTGTTCGGTAATCTGACAGGTGAAGACCTGACCATCGCACTGCTGGTGATGCTGACCCCGTTTGTTTTCGGAGTTATACCGGTGCCGATCCATCTTTTAATGGTTTTAATGGCACTTCTTTTCAGTACCATACAGGCAACCATATTTACACTTCTGTCTGCGGTTTATCTTAGCCTTGCGATAGAAGAGGATGATCATTAATGTTTTTAATTGAGAGAGTTAGTAAACAAAGAATATAACAAAAAAACTTTTAGAATAACGATTAATAGGAGGTTAGTGTTATGATTTATTTTGGATTGATTGGTTTAGGTATATGTTTAGGAATCGGACTGGCAGCGCTTGGCGGCGGAGCAGGTATCGGCCGGGCTGTTTCTTCAGCTCTGGAAGGAACCGCAAGGCAGCCTGAGGCAGCTGGTAACCTTCGTACAACCCTGATTATCGGTGCGGCGCTTATCGAGTCTCTTACCATCTATGCTCTTGTTATCGGTATTCTTTTGATGGGTAAACTTCCGACTCCTGATAAGGCGCTTGAAATATTCGCAATTATCAGCGGTGCGAAGTAACCGGCTTAAGCATCAGGAAATAAATCGTAAACATATCTAAAAAAATATTATGGAATTATTAGCGCCCCTCGGCCTGGAGTTTAAACTGGTCGGAATACAGCTTTTTGGTTTTATTATTCTCTTTTTTCTTCTCAAGAAATTTTTATGGGGAAGGATCCTGGATATGATCCAGCAGAGAGGTGATGAGATCCGGAAGGCATATGAGGAAAATGAAAAAACCCGCAACGCGGCCGATGAGCTTAAGGCAGAGTATGAAAAAAGACTTCAGGAAGCCAAAAAAGAGGCCGAGTCCATTGTTCAGAAATCTGTAGAAAAGGCGGAAAAGGCCGGGCAGGAAATAATAAATAAGACCCGCCAGGAAGCAGAGCAGATTAAAGAAAGGGGTCTTGCTGAAATAGAGCAGGAAAAGAGCAGGGTTCTTTCTGAGATCCGTACGGATGTTGTTGAGCTTTCAATGGAGATCGCAAAGGATATTATTGAAAAAGCGATAGACCCGAAAACGGCAGAGGACCTGACGGATAAAGCAATCAAAAAAATCGGCGGAGTGTCCTTTCAATGATCAAACGGATAACCAGACGTTATATTAAAGGTTTTCTTCAGGCAGCAATAGATTCTGACTGTGTTGAATCTGTTGAAAGGTCCTTGAAGGAGTTTGACAGGGTTCTCAGAGAAAACAGAGTTGTTCCGGATGTTATTTTTCACCCCACTGTGCCCCGCACGAATAAAAAAAGAATTCTGAAGGAGCTGCTGGAAGAGGGTGCTCCGGAACTTTTAAAACATTTTATTGATTATGTAATAGACAAAAAACGCGAAAGAATATTTTCTTTTCTTTATGAGGAGTACAAGATTGCCGTAGATCAGCTTAAGGGAATCGTCAGCGCAAAAGTGAGGTCTGCAATGGCGATTTCAAAACAGCAGGCCGAAAATATTTCCGGATTGCTTGAGCAGAAGCTTGATAAAAAAGTTGAGCTTGAATGTGAAGTAGATGAAAAACTGATTGGCGGTCTGCAGGTATTTCTGGGAAGTTATATCATTGATTGCAGTGCCAAATGCAGACTGGACAAGCTTCACAAGAAGATGCTTGAAAGCGCGGGATAAACGAAATCAGTTGCTTATGGCAACGAAACCAAAGGAGTTATGAGTCTTGGAACTAAAGGCAGAAGAAATTACATCAGTCATTCGTAAAGAGATCGGGAATTACGAAGAAGATCTCAAGATGGAAAGTGTGGGTACTGTTCTTCAAATCGGAGACGGTGTTGCACGAATATATGGTTTGGAAAAGTGTAAAGCTTCAGAGCTTCTGGAATTCGAAAAAGGTGTTTACGGAATCGCACTTAACCTTGAAGAAGATTCAGTCGGGGCGGTACTTCTGGGAGACACCCGTAAAATAAAAGCAGGTCAGACGGTTAAATCCACCGGGCGGATTATTTCTGTCCCCGTGGGAGATGCGCTTCTCGGCCGGGTTGTTAATGCGCTTGGTGAGCCGCTGGATGGAAAAGGTCCGATTGCAACAGATAAGGAGCGTAATATAGAGTACCGCGCTCCCAATGTTGTTGAAAGACAGCCGGTTAAGGAACCGCTTCAGACGGGTATTAAAGCGGTTGATTCCATGATACCGATTGGAAGAGGCCAGCGAGAGCTTATTATCGGAGACAGACAGACAGGAAAGACCGCAATTACGATTGATGCCATCATCAATCAGAGGGAAAATTTTGAGGCGGGTGAGCCTGTTTACTGCATCTACGTTGCTATTGGTCAGAAACAGTCAACGGTTTTAAGAGTTCAGGAGACGCTTGAAAAATACGATGCCATGAAATATACGGTTATTGTCAGTGCCAGTGCCAGTGATCCTGCGCCGCTGCAGTATATCGCGCCTTTTGCAGGATGTGCAATTGGTGAGGAATTCAGGGATACCGGAAGGCATGCCCTGATTATCTATGATGATCTGTGGAAGCATGCTGTGGCATACCGGCAGGTTTCTCTTCTGCTCAGACGTCCTCCGGGGCGCGAGGCTTTTCCCGGTGATATCTTTAACCTGCATTCCCGGCTGCTTGAACGGGCTGCAAAGCTTAATGACAGCCTGGGCGGCGGATCTTTGACTGCTCTGCCGATTGTTGAGACACAGGCCGGAGACTTTTCTGCATATATCCCGACAAATGTTATTTCGATTACAGATGGACAGATATATCTTGAAAGTGATCTGTTTTATTCCGGCGTACGGCCGGCGATTAATGCAGGTCTTTCTGTTTCCCGTGTGGGTGGTAATGCGCAGAGAAAAGCCATGAAAAAGGTTGCCGGGTCTCTTCGTCTTGACCTTGCCCAGTACCGTGAACTTGAGGCCTTTACAAAATTCGGTTCAGAGCTTGATAAGTCTACTCAGGCGCAGCTTAACCGGGGTGAGAGATTGATCGAGGTCTTAAAACAGCCGCAGTATTCACCGGTTTCAATGGAGGATCAGGTCATAACTATCTTTGCGGTGGGCCGCGGACTGATTGATGAGGTACCGGTTGAAAAAGTAAGCAAATTTGAAAAAGAGTTCCTGGGTTTTATCGCACAGTCCCATCCCCAGATAAGAGCTGAGATAAAGGATACAGGCGAGATCTCCAGTGATACCGCAGAAGAGATAAGCCAGCTGTGTCAGGAATTTTTAAAAGATTTTACATAGGCGGATATTGATAGAATATGGCAGCGTCAACCAGAGAGATACTTAGAAGAATAAAGGGTATTGAGTCGACCCAGCAGATCACAAAGGCCATGGAAATGGTTTCTGCGGTAAAGCTGAACAAGGTCCGTACCCAGGCAGAGAGTTCCCGGCCGTATGTTGATAATATGCAGCAGATGATGCAGGCGCTTTGCGCTTCCGCAGAGGAAATAAACCATCCTCTTCTTGCTCCGCGGGAAGAGGTGAAAAGGATACTTCTTGTTGTGGTCACATCAGACAGAGGGCTGTGCGGAACCTTCAATACCAATGTCATAAATGCGGCCAAAGAATTTATTGAAGAAAATGAAGATAAAGAAGTTACTCTTCTGACGATTGGTGCCAAGGGGAATGACGCTCTAAGCCGCATGGGCTATTCAATATTAAAGACATTTAATGTACCCTGGGGTGATGAGATATCAAGAGAGATGAAGAATGTAAGCCTCTTTCTGGAAGAGACTTTTTATTCGATGCAGACAGATAAAGTCTATCTGCTCTACAGCAAATTTGAGAATGTTTTAAGGCATGTGCCCACCATCGTACAGTATTTGCCGGTACCCCCTCTTGAAGAGGACGATATGAAGTCTCTTCTGAAGCTAGCAGCTTATTTTATAGTAGAGCCGAGCTTTGATGAAGTGGCAAATATTCTAACACCACGTTATCTTGAAACACGCATGTACCACAGTATTGTCGAGTCTCTTGCAAGTGAATATGCGGCGAGAATGGTTTCTATGCGTAACGCGAATGACAATGCCGAAGAAGTCATCGAAGAACTGAATTTGACATATAATAAGGCACGTCAGGCAAGCATTACCACAGATCTTATAGATATTATAGGCGGGGTAGAAGCTCTTAAGGGCTAACTTTCCGCAAAAAATAATTTTAATTGTAGTTGGAGGTATAAACAGTTGAGAACAGGAAAAGTAGCCCAGGTAATAGGGCCTGTTGTTGATGTCCAGTTTCCATCGGAAGATCTTCCCGAAATATACAATGCGCTGAAAATTGTTGATGAAGCCGAGAATATTAACCTGACTCTGGAAGTGGCTCAGCATATTGGTGATAATACCGTCCGTACGATTTCAATGTCATCAACTGACGGTCTGATCAGGGGAATGACTGTACAGGATACCGCCGGTCCCATAACCGTACCCGTAGGTGAAGAGACGCTCGGAAGGGTCTTTAACCTTCTGGGAGAGCCCATTGATGAACTCGGCGAGGTTAAGACTGAAAAAAGATATCCAATCCACCGGCGGCCGCCTACAATGGAAGAGCAGAAAACGTCTATTGAGCTTTTTGAAACCGGAATCAAGGTTGTTGACCTTCTTGCCCCATATTCAAAAGGCGGAAAGGTCGGACTCTTTGGCGGAGCAGGTGTTGGAAAGACAGTTCTTATTATGGAGCTGATCCGGAATATCGCCACTGAGTACGGCGGCATATCATGCTTTGCCGGTGTTGGTGAAAGGACACGAGAAGGAAATGACCTCTGGCTTGAAATGAAGGAGTCCGGTGTTATTGAAAAGACTGCAATGACCTTCGGACAGATGAACGAACCTCCCGGGGCGCGGCTTCGTGTTGCTCTTTCCGCTCTTGCATCCGCTGAATATTTCAGGGATGAAAAAGGACTGGATGTGCTTTTGTTTGTTGATAATATTTTCCGGTTTACCCAGGCAGGTGCAGAAGTATCCGCGCTTCTCGGCCGCATGCCTTCAGCTGTTGGTTATCAGCCCACTCTTGCAAATGAGATGGGTGATCTGCAGGAAAGGATAACCTCAACTAAAAAAGGTTCCATTACTTCTATCCAGGCTGTTTATGTCCCCGCAGATGATCTTACAGACCCTGCGCCGGCAACAACTTTTACACATCTTGATGCGACAACGGTTCTTTCCCGTTCTCTGGCTGAGCTGGGTATTTATCCTGCGGTTGATCCGCTTGACTCAAGTTCACGAATTCTGGATCCTTTGATTCTCGGTGAAGATCATTATGAAACAGCACGTAAAGTACAGGCTGTTCTCCAGAAGTACAAAGAGCTTCAGGATATTATTGCTATTCTGGGCATGGAAGAGCTTTCAGCTGAAGATAAAATAACAGTTGCCCGTGCCAGAAAGATGCAGCGTTTTCTTTCCCAGCCGTTCTTTGTTGCAGAGGCCTTTTCCGGAACGCCCGGAAAATATGTTTCTCTAAGCGAGACCATCAGGGGGTTTAAAGAGATTTTGTCAGGTCAGCACGATGATTTGCCTGAGCAGGCTTTTTATATGGTGGGTACAATTGATGAAGCAGTAGAAAAAGGCAAGGACCTTAAAGCATAAGATGGCTAAGAACAAAGAACTTAATTTAGAACTGATAACGCCCGAGAGGGTTTTACTGGATAAAAAAATAGCTTTTGCTACCATTCCTTCAGGTTTCGGACCTATCGGAGTGCTGCCGGGGCACGCACCTCTACTGGGCAATCTTTTCAGGGGCGTGCTTTTAGTCCGTGATATTGCAGGGAAAGAGTTCAGCGTGTTTGTACGGCGGGGATTTTTCATGATATCCCATAGCGGCATAAAGATCGTGACTCAGGCCGCAGAACTTGATGACCAGATTGATCTTGACCGTGCCATTGATTCAAGGGACCGCGCAAAGAAGATACTCGCATCAGATGATGTTTCCATGGATATGGAAAGAGCACGGGAAGCGCTCCAGCGGGCAGAAGTACGAATAAAAATAAAACAGACATTAGGCGAAAAGCACTAAAAATTACTGGATTTGATAATATGTTTATTTAAGCCTGCGTTTTTAAAAACGCGGGCTTTTTGATTTTAAATATTAAAAAAAACGGGTGTTGAATGATGAATAAAATGATATATAGATTCTTATGAAAGCAACGATCTCTTCATATCTTATAAAAAAGATCATAGACGCTGATCACCATGACCCGTTCAGTATCCTGGGGATGCATCCTGTTAAGAAAAAAAATCGAAAGGCCATTGCTGTAAGAGCGTACTGTCCTGATGCTGCTGAACTTTATATCATTTCCAAAAGCGGCTGCTGTGAAAAAAGAGAGATGACACGTGTTCATGGAGAAGGTTTTTTTGAGGTTGTGTTTGAAGAAGAAAAAGATTTTTTCCCTTATAAGTTAGAGCTTCATGACCGGTCCGGAAATAAAAAAGTTTTTTATGATCCCTACTCTTTTCCGCCGGTCCTTTCTGATTATGATCTTCATCTTATTTCTGAGGGAAAAAACCAGAAGGTGTATGACAGGCTGGGGGCGCATAAAACCGTCTTAAACGGTGTGCACGGTTTTCTTTTTGCGGTATGGGCACCCAACGCAGTCCGGGTAAGTATTGTCGGTGATTTTAACTGCTGGGACGGCAGAAAACACGTGATGCGGGTCAGGGGGTCTTTCGGTGTTTGGGAACTGTTCATTCCCGGAATGAAAGAGGGAGAGCTTTATAAATATGAAATTAAATCTAAGGACGGAAAAATAATTGTCAAGGCAGACCCTTACGCATTTTGTTCTGAAGTGCGTCCTAAAACAGCGTCTGTAACGCATACTATCAAAGAATTTTTCTGGAATGACAAAGCGTGGATGGAACAGAGAGACACCACGGATCAGCTTGGAAAGCCGTTGTCAATATATGAAGTGCATCTTGGTTCATGGATGCGAAATTCGGAAGATGACAGCAGAGTTTTAACCTATCAGGAGGCAGGGGATAAGCTGGTAGCATATGTGCTTGAAATGGGTTATACCCATGTGCAGTTTCTTCCCCTTGCGTCACATCCCTACGATCCCTCTTGGGGCTATCAGGTGACAGGATATTTTAGCCCTACCGCACGTTTTGGAAGTCCTGATGATCTTATGGGACTTGTTGATAAACTTCATGTAAACAAGATCGGCGTCCTGCTTGACTGGGTTCCTGCTCATTTTCCCACAGACAGTCATGCGCTGGCAAATTTTGACGGCACCTGTCTGTATGAGTATGCGGATCCGAAAAAGGGCAAACACCCGGACTGGGGAACACTTGTTTTTAATTTTGGGCGAAACGAGGTAAGAAATTTTCTTATTTCAAATGCGCTTTTCTGGCTGGAGAAATACCATGTTGACGGTTTGCGTGTAGATGCTGTGGCATCAATGCTTTATCTTGACTATTCGCGGAAAGAGGGCGAATGGGTGCCTAATGCATACGGGGGGCGGGAAAATCTTGAAGCTGTTGATTTTTTAAAAAGGTTAAATGAAGTCGTCTACAGTTATTTTCCGGGAGTTCTGATGATAGCGGAAGAATCCACCTCATGGCCTGCTGTTTCAAGGCCCACCTGTCTTGGCGGGCTTGGTTTTGCGATGAAATGGAACATGGGCTGGATGCATGATGTTCTTCAGTACATGTCAAAGGATCCGGTTTACCGCTGTCATCATCAGGGTACACTTACATTTGCACTGCTTTATACTTTTTATGAAAACTTTATCCTTCCCTTTTCACATGATGAAGTTGTCCACGGTAAGGGCTCTATCCTGGCTCGGATGCCGGGTGATGACTGGCAGAAATTTGCAAACATGAGGCTTCTTCTGGGATATATGTTCGGGCATCCCGGTAAAAAGCATCTTTTTATGGGAATAGATATTGGTCAATGGTCTGAATGGGATCATAACAAAAGTCTGGATTGGCATCTTCTGGAATATGACAGGCACCATAAACTCAGGGAGTATGTAAAGGCTTTAAATCATCTTTATTGCCGGGAGCCTGCACTATATGAGCTTGATTTTGATCCTGCCGGTTTTGAATGGATCGATTTCAGTGATTCGGAAAGCTGTGTTATTTCTTTTATGAGAAGGGCTGAAGACAGGAATGATATCCTTGTCTTTATATGTAACTTTACCCCGGTGTCCCGGATTAAATTCAGGGTGGGGGTGCCTTTTGAGACTTTTTACAAAGAAGTCCTCAACAGTGATTCGGATCTGTTCTGGGGAAGCAACCTTGGAAATTTTGGCGGTGTCAATTCAGAGCCTGTGTGCTGGAACGAACAGCCTTATTCTGTAAGTCTTGATATACCGCCTCTTGGCTGTCTGGTTTTAAAGCCGGACAGGCCATAGCATCATAAGTTAAGACCGGTTTTTATTTCTCTCCTTCAGCCTCATTCCCCTCTTTTTTTTTCTTCCTCTTCGTTTGTGCTTTCCTCTTTCTTTTCGCCCCTTAGAACCTTTTCAAAGCGGTTAACTGCATCAGCAGTTTTTCCCCGTAAGTTGTCTGTTGAGATTCCCAGATCATCGATTTTTGATTTCAGCTTATCTGCGGTGCCCCCGCTCATCTGGTAAGCTTTATAAGCAAATATGAGAGCAATTATTGAGATAAGCAGTGCTAAAAAAGACATTTGTTAACCTCCGTTAGGATTATTGTATTTTATTGTAAAAATCCGGATTCTTTTTTTCTTCTTTGCGTATTAATTAAAGAGAATACCAGACCGATAATAATGCCGGCAAACAGCGTTGCAAAAAGTACCAGAGAGGTGTTTACCGGAGGAGTAGACCAGAGCATAAAGCTTAAAGAAATCTCACTGCTGTTTTGAATAGCGAAAATAATAACAATGGTGAGCAAAATCAAAGCGAATACAATTTTAAGGGTAGGTGTATATTCTTTCAAGGCGTTCATGGCTGATGCTCCGTAAGGTTTTTAATCTTCTCTTTTTAATATCTAGTATATTTGATGATTGATTGCAACATAAATAAAAGGCGGGGCAACAATAGTTAATGGCTCTACAAAGCACTTTTCGGTAAATGCAGGAGTACTTAAAAGAGAATAAAGGAAGGAGAGAAGAGTTAAAGGTCGTCCGGCTTTTTCATTATATGGACGGTAAATGGTCAAGTGATTAGAAGCAGGGCTTTAGGTTTTTCAGGTGCAGCTTTATGTCTTTACCTCTTCCCGGTTTTTCTACTAGAAATCTTTAAAATCCTCATCATCAAAAGGTATTAATTCCTCAGGGGTTGCTGCCTGAGGAATAGCCTTTTTTTCAGGTTCTGCTTTTTTGAAGGCTGGTTTTTTGTTTCGGAAGAATCATTTCCCCCCCCCCCCTTTACCAAAAGGATCAGGTCGTTAACAAACTTGTTCATGTCAGCTGACTGAGCAGTCATTTCCTCAGAAGAAGATGCAGATTCCTCTGCATTTGCAGAATTTCTTTGTACCACCTTGTCCATTTCATTGACCGCTTTATTTACCTGATTGATTCCATTGGCCTGCTCTTTTGATGCTGCTGCTATTTCGCCGACCAGTTCAGCGCCCTTTTGCACGCTTGCAGCGACTTCCGTAGGTAACGCTCTCAAGTTCCGTGTCCTTTCCGAGTTCAGACAATACCTGGCCTAATGCCAGACCGGCTTTTTTTGAATAAACGGTATCATGGTTTATCAAAAAACGGTTAATATCTGCCCTGGCGGGCAGCATTCGGGTAGTGACCCGGTGCTTAAGTTAAGGATTCTTCCTGCTTAATGTCAGGAAATATTATAATAACTTCTTTAATGGAGCGGGTATCTGTCTTTTCCATGATAAAGGTGATGTCTTTAAACATAAAGGTCTCAGACGTTTTTGGGATCTTCCCCATGCTTTTTAGTAAAAAGCCGGCAAGTGTATCGTAGTCGCCCTTGGGGAGCTCAATGTTAAGATACTCCTTAAGACGGTCTATTTCAGTTAACGCGTTTACCAGGTACCTGTTCTTTCCTGTCCTGATGATGCTCTTTTCTTCTTTATCATATTCGTCATAGATCTCACCAACAACCTCTTCGAGGATATCCTCGACAGTTACGATTCCTGTTGTGCCGCCATATTCATCCACCACAACAGCAATACTGTTTCCTTCTGTTCTCAGTTGTTTCAGCAGTTCATCGATCGGTATTGAGTCGGGAACATACCGTGCCGGACGCATTATACTTTTGATCGGCAGAGATTTGTCCTGTGTGGTGATAAGGTCATAAGCAACTACAATTCCGATGATGTTATATGCTTCGTCAGAATATACAGGTATTTTCGAATGTCCGGTCTTTCTAGCTTTCTTAATCGCTTCTTCAATGGAATCCGTATCTTCAAGAGCTTTGATATTAACAAGAGGTATCATGATGTCTTCGGCAAGTGTTTCGGAAAAGTCGAATATCCGTTCGATCATCTGTTTTTCAGCCGTTTTAAGCCTGCTGTTTATGTTCCACAGGTCAAGGTAGTTTGCAAGGTCTTCTTTGGTTGTAACCGGGTATATTTGTGCATGGTCCATTCTGAAGAATTTTACAAAACATTCTGTTATTCGAGAAAGAATATAAACAAAGGGCTTAAGAACCAGAGAAAAGAGTTTAAGCGGACCCACAATATGCCCGGCTATTTTATCTGCATGATAACGGTAAACCGTTTTGGGTATGATCTCACCAAAAACAAGCAGAAGCGGTGCCATAATTAAGATGGTGATATATTCATACCTTTCTCCAAAATATTGAATAACCATAATTGTGGCAATGGTATTGCTTATGACGACAGAAAGGTTTGTGCCAAGAAGTGTGGTAGAAAAAAAATTTTCGGGTTTTTCAAGAAAAGAATTTATGCCTATGGCGCTTTTATCCCCTTTTTCTGCCAGCGCTTTTATCTTTGCCTTGTCAAGGGAGACAATAGCGGTTTCAGTGCCTGAAAAGAAACTTTCGCAGATTATACAGACAAGGATGATCAGTACGCCCAGTAAAAACTCAAGCATCTTTTTCATCCTCCATATCGGTTTCATCTCTTATCTCTCCGAAGAGTTCCTCAAGGATATCTTCCATGGTAACAATTCCTGCGGTTTTTCCGTTCATGTCATTTACCATGGCGATATGCGTCTTGTTTTTTTTAAGCAGTAAAAAGACGGAGAGCGCGTTGTTGGCGGAGGATACAAAAGCCGGTTTGCGAAGCAGAGAGTGAAGGGAAAGCCCTTTTTTACTGGAAGAGATCCGAAGAAGGTCCTTTGCATGGACAAAGCCGGTGATGTTGTCAATGCTTTTATTGTAGACGGGATAGCGGGAATGTTTTTCTACTCTGATGATTTTCAGGAGGTCATCTTCGGTGCAGGAATCGGCAAGGCTAATAATATTGTCTTTGGATGTCATTATTCTGGATATTTCAATATCATCAAGGTGAAAAACTCTGTGAATCAGGTCTCTCTCAGAAGGTTCGATGGTTCCATGTCTGCTCCCAATATCAATCATGGACTTAAAGGTATCCTCGTCCAGGTCTGTGGCGTTAACCGTATGTTGCGAAGGGTCCCTTACAAAAAAGTTTACAAATATTATTGTTATTTTATTCAGGATATATTGGACCGGAGTAATCATTATTGAAAAAATATAAAGCACAAAAGAATTTATTTTTGCTATATTTTCCGGAAATTTTACAGCGACCGTCTTTGGTATTATTTCACCGAAAAGAAGAAGAACCGGAACGGTGATTGCTACGGAGCAAAGAGAAATAAAGGTGCTGTTAATGTGCTGACTGGTAATAGAATAGACCATGGATGCCATTAAAACGGAAATTGAAATATTTACAAGTTCATTTCCGATCAGGACGGTGGTAAGGAATTTAACCGGATCTTTAAGAAGCAGTAATATATATTTGAATCCAAGGGATTTTTTTATTTTTCTGCGTTTAAGTCTTATTTTGCTGAGAGAAAAAAAAGCGACTTCCGAAGAGGAAAAAAACCCGGAAAGCAGAAGCAGGCAAAGAATGGCAGTTAATTTGTAAAATAAACCCATTTCTATTTCTATTATATTTAATGATTAGAAAATAACTATATTGGGTAAGCCCCCGGCTTTGCCGGGGAGACTCCCAAAGTTTGACATTTCCGGGAATATACGAAAACCTCCAATAATGTGAACCGCTCAAAGATCACAAAGGAGGAGGCTTTCGATGAACAATTATAATAAGTTAAACCATACGACTTGGGATTGCAAGTACCATCTAATTTGGATTCCGAAATACCGGAAGAAGGTAATATACGGTAATCTAAGAAGATACCGACCGGAAAATAGATCAGTTGAAACTATTTTGACTCCCTTTAGGTGGTTCATGCTTTTATAACCGCATAACAGAATAAAAACAAGTCTATGATGATTGATTAAGAGCGCTCGTCTGTCCTGTTGCTTTTGTAAGGTCGATCGGTCGAGACAGTCCGGCTATTGAATTTGTTCAGTTTGCATCGGGTTTACTTCTTTGTCCGGTCTTGTCTTTATGAAAAAAGATAACGGGATCACAAAAAAAAACGGTTGTCAGATGTATTGCTAAACAGAGTTCTTTGACACAAGGCAACGGGAAGAGGGGGTTGTAAATGACGGCAGTAACTCACATAACCCATGCCAGCTGGAAAGTTCGTTTCAGAAAGGGCAAAAACCGTAAGATAGGTGAACGCAGCACAGCATACCCAAAGCAAGAGAAGATAATGAGTCTGCGGATCCCCAGTCCTTAATGCAGGAATCATCATTAAAATCACAAATACTTGGGGTGCCCAGATCCTTTTCAAAATAGGTTTTTCCCGTTTGAATTTTTAAATATTTGTTTCTGTGTAACTTTAAAAAACATAGAAGGCAATTATAATTTATTAGGGGTAAAATGGGGGTAAAAACCTACCAATAACAAAAAGGTGGGTAAAAAATGATTGGGTGGTGTTTTGGTTTTTTTTTATGTTTAATGATTTCCCGGATGTTTTTTTGTTTTTCCAGATCATATTTCAAGAATTATGACCTTCCTGTTTCAGGGCTGATGCGTTTTTGAATCTTTTGTAATTGTCAAAGGGGTGTTATGAAAAGATCTTTTATCCGTATCTATTTAGGGGTGTTATGATTATTTTGCCTTGATTCTTTTTTTAGGGCATGTTTTATTAGGTGAATCTTTAAATGAGGCTTTCCTCAGCAAGCTGCGGCGTAGGCGCGGCACTCTTTGCGATCAAGGAAAGCCAAAGGAGATTAAGTTGATACTACGAGTCTATGAAAATAATCCGCAGATGCGGGCAATAAACAAGGCTGTTGAGTTTCTCCGGTCCGGAGGCCTGGTTGTTTATCCCACAGACACCATCTATGGACTTGGTTGTGATCTGCACAACAAAAAAGCCCTTGAAAAAATATTCCGTATAAAGGAGATGGATGAGAAAAGCCCTCTGAGTTTTATCTCACCTGATCTAAGTAAGGTTTCAGAGTATGCGAAGGTTTCGAATCAGGCATACCGGGTTATGAATAAGTGTCTGCCCGGACCTTTTACTTTTATCCTGCCGGCAATGAAAGAAGTCAACAAGTATATGCTTTACAAACGAAAACAGATCGGAATAAGAGTGCCCGGAAGCAATGTCTGCCGATTGATTGCTGAAGAGCTGGGAAATCCTCTAATATCAACAAGCGTACCGCTGTGGAAAGAAAAGGTGCTTAACTCCGGCGAAATAATCCATGACTACTTCGGAAAAGAGATTGACCTTGTTCTGGATATAGGTGTTCTGATCTCTGAACCTTCTACTATTGTTGATCTGTCTGAGGATGAGTTTGAAATAATCAGGCAGGGCAAAGGAGAGATTCAGCTTTAGACTATCCCGGCTTTCTCAGCACCCGCTTGTCCTCTTTTCTGAAAGTCACCTTTGTTTTGTCAAGATATTCAAAAAAAGGTATCATGAATTTCCTGGAAAGTCCGGTAAGGTCTTTAAAACTTTTAATGGTTAGTTCTCCCTGTTCCCGCATTAGAGAAACCGTTTTTTTCGTAAGTGCCTTTAAAGCCGTCCGCTCATAATAAATCTCATCGTTTAGTTTAACGATAACTTCTTCTCTGGCCAGAATACCCAGAAGACTCAAGATCTCTTTTTCTTCTTTTTTTAGTTTTTCCAACAGCTCTTTTTTTGTGGGCGGGGTTATGCCGCCTTTCTTATAAAGTGAGATCAGCCGGCTTTTTAGTCCTTGCTGGTCAGATTTTAAGCGGGGTTTGTGTCCTGGAAGAGCAAGGAACTCCTCTGTTAAACCGATCTCATTATTTTTAAGAAGTCTTTCTATCACAAATAAGTAGAGCTTCGGGTTTGTTTCTTTTGAAAGTTTTGTCCTTATCTCTTCCTTGAGAAGTCCCATCTTCAGGGGGTTTTCTTTATGATGGTTTTCCAGTAATTTTTTAACAGACTTTTCAAGTTCGTGAATAATCGCGGTAAGGGTTATTTGCCGGGGGTTTTTATTGTAAAGAACCAGCTCTCCAACGGAGAACATCTTTTCTGTTTCCGAAGAAAGTTTTTTTGTGTCAGTACCGCATCTTACCTGAAGGTGTTCATAGTTAAGGCCCTTGAGGCCTGCCTGCCTGCAGAAAAGCAGGATTGTTTTTTTTAGATCCCACTGTTTAAGTGTCTCAAGGTCTTTCATTGTTTCTTCTGAAAACCTTTTATGTTTTAATGGAAGGCTGTCTATTATTTCGCCGCCACCGATTGTATGGACCGGAGAATAGCTTCTGATTACATAACAGTCGCCGGGGAACACAGCTGTCTTTTTTTCAAGAAAGAGCTGTACAAAGGCGCTGTCACCCGGTTTAAGCTCGTCCCTGTCAAGGACTGTAACCCGCCCAAGGATTTCAGAAGTGCCTGAATGAAACCGTACAATAGCCCTGTTCTTCAAGGGTCTGGGAGAAGATGATAAATGGTGGAACCAGAGGTCGATTCTCCGGGTGGAAGTCACTGTTCCCGGAAGACAAATCAGGTTTCCGCGGCTGATGCTTGATTTTTCTATTCCCTGCAGATTAAGCGCTGTCCTCTGGCCGGCAGTAACCGTTTCTACCTGTTCGCTGTGGACCTGCGCACCGCGGATTTTAGTCCGGATGTTTTCAGGGATGATCTCAACCTCATTTCCGACACTCAGTTTTCCGGCAAAAAGGGTGCCGGTAACCACAGTGCCAAAACCTTTCATTGAAAACACGCGGTCAATCGGAAGCCGTGATGTTCCCCGGGAGGGCCTTTCGGAAATATCCACAACCATGGTCTCAACCGCCGAAAGCAGTTCATCAATGCCCTCACCGGTTGTGGATGAAACCGGGATGATGGGTGACTCTTCAAGAAAAGTATCTTTAACTGTTTTTTTCAGGTCTTCGGAAACCAGTTCGACCCACTCCTCATCAACAAGGTCGGACTTGGTAAGGGCGATGATGCCGTGTTTTACTGAGAGCAGTCTGCAGATATCTAGGTGTTCACGGGTCTGGGGCATGACTCCCTCATCTGCAGCGATTACCATGATCACCCCGTCTATTCCGCCGACTCCTGCCACCATATTTTTAATAAATTTTTCATGGCCCGGCACATCAACTATTCCCACCCGCTGTCCGCTTGGGAGTGAAAGGGAAGCAAAGCCCAGCTCTATGGTGATGCCTCTTTCTTTTTCTTCTTTAAGACGGTCACAGTCAGTTCCGGTCAGCTTTTTTATCAGGGTGGTTTTGCCGTGATCAATGTGTCCGGCTGTTCCTAAAACTATTTTTTTCATTATAAATAGAAGTAATTAGTTGTATATTGACTTGTTGGCATGCATACATTATCTTTAATTTTTTAGCATGTAAAGAAAATCTTTCAACAAAAACCTGTTTAAGGTATCATCTTAATTTAAGCGGTTTTAAATGGATAATAACCGGTCAGAAATCGAACTTCACGAACTTTTTAACGGGCGGCTGAATCTCTACCAGAAGAAAAAAGGGTACAGGTTTTCTATTGATTCCATCCTGCTTGGATATTTTGCCGCAAAAAAAGCAGCAGGTACTGTGGCAGACCTGGGTACCGGAAGCGGTGTTCTGCCGGTGATTCTGGCACGGCATCAAAAGGTTGACCGCATAACCGGAATAGAAATTCAAAGGGAGTTGGCAGAACTGGCTGAAAAAAATATTCTGCATAATAACTGTCATGAGAAAGTAAACATAAAGTATGCGGATATAAAAAAGATCAAAGATTTTTTTTCCGCAGGGTCTTTTGATACGGTCATCACAAATCCTCCCTTTTACAGTATTGGAACCGGGCGGGTAAACCCTGACAGCGAAAATGCAATAGCCCGGCATGAACTCAAGGGAACGATCAGCGATTTTTTAGCCGCGTCTTCATTCCTGCTGAAATACGGCGGAAGCTTTTACGCTGTTTATACACCCGCAAGGCTTACAGACCTGATTTTTGAACTGCGGAAAAACAGGATCGAGCCCAAGACCTTGCAGTTTGTGCATCCAAATGAAAACGAACCGGCAAATATTGTTCTGGTGAAAGGCATAAAAGGGGCAGGGACAGAAACAAAAATACTTTCTCCCTTTATCCTTTATGAAAAGAATGGAAAATATACAGAGATGGCAAACTCTGTATTTAACAAGATCTAGGAGAGCATAATGAACTTTAAAAACATCGGGCTCCATGTTCCGGAAATACTTTTTCCCAAAGATGGAACCGAGATGACAAAGTGGGCGGTGGTTGCCTGTGATCAGTACACGTCACAACCCGAATACTGGGGAAAAGCAGGCGATATTGTGGAAGATGCGCCATCCACCCTGAACCTGATATTGCCAGAGGTTTACCTTGAGACGCCCAGAGAAGAGGCGCTTGTTTTTGAAATAAATGTGACCATGAACCGCTATCTTGATGAGAATATTCTGGTAAAACAGAAGCCCGGTTTTGTTCTGGTGGATAGAAAAACCGCAATTGTGCCTTCACGGAAAGGTCTGGTCGTGGGGCTTGACCTTGAACAGTATGACTTTCACGAAGGATCAGAAACCCTGATCCGGGCAACCGAAGGAACCATTGTTGACCGGCTGCCGCCCAGAATAAAAGTGAGGAAGGACGCGCCTATAGAACTTCCCCATATAATGGTTCTGATCGATGATCCTGAAAAAACCGTTATCGAGCCCCTGTTTGATATGGACCTTGAAAAAATATATGACTTTGAACTGATGATGGAAAGCGGACACCTCAGGGGCTTTCGTGTTGATGATGAGAACATCTTAAACAGCATATCAGAAAATCTTTCCCGGCTTGCTGACCCTGAAGCCTTCAGCCAAAAATACAAGGTCAAGGATAAAGCGGTACTGCTTTATGCCATGGGCGACGGTAATCATTCCTTTGCCACGGCAAAAGCGATCTGGGAAGAGCTTAAAAAGAAAGAAGGTTCTGGCGAGGACGTCATGTCTCATCCGGCCCGTTATGCTTTGGTTGAGCTGGTGAATCTCCATGATGAAGGCCTCGAGTTTGAACCGATTCACAGGGTTGTTTTCGGGATTGATGCGGAAGATGTATTTAAAGAGATGTCAGCTTTTTACGCAAAGCATGGGTCGGAACTTTTGATAGATTCTTTTGAATCTGTATCGGAAGCAGAAACTGAAGCATTAAAATCAAGAGATGCGGATTTTCACGCAATTACATTTGTTTCTCCGGAAATTGCCGGAGTGCTGACTATAAAAAATCCTAAATTTACCCTTGAGGTTGCTACCCTGCAGTCCTTTATCGATTTCTATATGGAAGATAAAAAAAGTGTAAAGATAGATTATGTCCATGCGAAAGAAGTTGTTTCGGATTTAGGGGCAAAGCCGGGGAATATGGGGTTTTTTCTGGAGTCCATTTCCAAACATGATCTATTCAAAACCATTATTCTGGACGGTGCTTTACCCCGGAAAACATTTTCAATGGGTGAGGCGGATGAGAAGCGGTTTTATCTGGAGTGCAGGAAAATTACCGGCTAGTCTATCAGGGCTCAGAGGGTTGCGTTTCTCCAATAAAAAATTATCAAAGGTTATCTAAACTCTGGTAATATTTATATGATTATCACGATAACTGAATTCTGATATTTGTCAATATCAGTTCTTGTGATTGCCTTTATCCAACACCCCCCTTATTTCCTGAGCAATTTCTTTTTTACTGATGGGCTTGTAAACTAATGTTTTAATGCCAGCAGCTTCTGCTTTTTCAAGCGAAACAGTCTCACTGTAACCTGTACAAAGAATAATATTTGCAGAGGGCTTTATTTCCAATATTCGTTTTGCCAGATTGTATCCTGTCATATGAGGCATTGTCTGGTCTGTGATAACTATGTCAAAAGTATCTGGTGCTTGCTGAAATGTTTCAAGAGCCTCAAGGCTGCTGTTTTTGGCAGTAACCGTATACCCAAGTGATTCAAATATTCTTTTTCCCAGATCAATTAACGTTTTTTCATCATCAACAAAAAGTATGTGCTCGGTGCCTGTTGGAACTTTGGATGATGAGTCTTCTTCGTTGTTGGGTTCTGCTATAACCTGTGGCAACATAATCCTAAAAGTTGTTCCTTTACCCAATTGACTATCTATGCTTATATCTCCACCATGATCCTTAACGATTCCATGAACTACCGCTAGCCCCATACCCGTACCTTTCCCTTTTTCCTTAGTGGTGAAAAAGGGTTCAAAAATTCGATGAATTATTTTGGAATCTATTCCAGTGCCTGTATCTGATATTTTTAACTCCAGAAATGGTCCCGGGAATATATCGTGATATTCCATCATAGATTCTTGCGTTATAACAACCGAGGATAAATCAATTTCAAGCACACCCTCAGTTTCATGCATTGCATGAGCAGCATTTGTACACAGATTCATAACAATCTGGTGCATTTGCGTGGGGTCGGCATTTACCCTCCCGGTTGTATCATCAATGTTTTGCTTGATTTCTATGGTGGTCGGTATGGTCGAGCGAAGCAGTTTTGCCGCTTCTTTAACAATCGTTGATAACTGTATCGGTTTACGCTCCTCCTGACTTTTACGACTGAAGGTCAGGATTTGCCTGACGAGGTCTTTTGCTCTTGTTGTTGATTTCAGAATCCTCTCTAAATAATCCTTTAGTAGGCTATTTTCGGCTGTGTCGCATTGGGCGAGTTCGGCATAACCTATGATGGCCGCTAGGATGTTATTGAAATCATGGGCAATACCGCCCGCAAGGGTACCCATGGCCTCCATTTTCTGGGATTGCCGCATGTTTTCTTCCGCACGTTTTTGCTCTGAGATGTTTTGGATCATACAAAGATGGCGTGGATGAGATTTGTCTACAACTTTTACAGGAGCAATTGTCATATTGATCCAAACTTCAGAACCGTCCAAATGAATATATCGCTTGTTCATATTGAAAACATTTATCTTCCCAGCATTCAACAGAGCCATATTATCCAAATCTTCTTGTACATCATCAGGATGAGTGATGCTCATCCAGTCGACAGTAGCCATTTCTTCTATTGTTCTACCTGCAATTTGGGCAAATTTCAGATTGACTTCATAGACATGTCCTGTTATCGAGTCGATCAGGGCAATACCTAAAGGTGCCTGTTCAAATATTGTTCGCAATCGTCCTTCGCTTAATTGGAGAGCTTTTTGAGCAATATTACGCTCGGAGACATCACGCCAAATCGATCTGCTATAAAGAATATTACCGTGTTCATCTCTGACAGACGAGGCATTTAAACAAACATCAATTTTACTACCATCTTTCCTTCTCAGTTGAAGCTCCGCATTATACACATCACCAGTCGTTAAAAATGATCGAAACGTTTTGTTTGCTTCCTCCATACAATCAGGGTGGTATATCTCTAAAATTGGCCGCCCGATGATTTCTTCTTTTGTGTAGCCTGTTTGATGTGCCAAAGTCTGGTTACACTGGATAATTTTTTCCGTCTTGGCATCAACAGAGCAAAACATGTCCGGAGCATTGTCGTAGAGGTCCTTGTGTTTTGTCTCTGACTCTTTCAATTCTGTGGTTCTTATTTGTATCTTTTCAGCCAGCAAATCTTTTTCCCGGAGCAACTGATCTTCCGCTTTTTTGATGCGCAGCATTGCCCTGACCTGGGCCGTAAGTTCTGACTTATCAATAGGCTTGGTAAAAAAAGCGTCGGCTCCAAGTTCAAGCCCCTTAACAAGACTTTCTGTCTCCCTCCTAACGGCAGTCAGCATAATAATCGGTATGTGCTTTGTTGCTTCATCTGATTTAAGTATTTTACAAACTTCAAATCCATCCATACCGGGCATGTGAATATCAAGCAGTATAGTATCAACTGGTTCGGCTTTTGCTTTTTCAATGCCCTCAGGTCCTGATTGGGCAGTCAGCATCCTGCAACCGGGAATAAGATTTTTAAGCAATGATGATATGCTTAAAAGGTTATCCTGTTTGTCGTCAATTACCAGAATGATACTCATTTTATTACTCTCCCTGATAGAGTGTAGTTACTATTGAAATATAGTTTATTTTTTAAAAAACTCCTCTAATTTGTTAAGTATTTCTGCTGGATTAATCGGCTTAGAAATATAATCATCGCACCCGGCCGCAATGATTCGTTCGCGGTCACCTTTCATTGCATGGGCCGTAAGTGCTATGACAGGTATCGGTGCGGCTTTTTCATCTGATTTTATTTGTTTGACCACTGCGTAGCCATCCATACCGGGCAGGGATATGTCGAGTAAAATCAAATTCGGCAACTCATGGAGTGCTTTTTTGAGGCCTTCCTCCCCATCTGACGCTTCCATGATTGTATATTTGTCTTTTAACACAGCTCTCATGGTAATCATGTTGTCAGGATTATCTTCTATAATCAGCACGGTTGGCATGGATGAAGTGAATATCTTTGTTTTGGGTTTGGATACTTCATCGTGATGTTTTATTTTATTTTTTTTAATCTTTTCAGTTTTGTTTGCAACACACACCGTGGTTTTAGGTTTTTCACCAAGCATTGTTTTTACTTTCAGCAAAAGACCCTCTCGTACCACATCTCCTTTTTGAACAAGCTGTTGAATATTATTGGCACTCAGCCTTTTAAAATCATCAGGTGTTAAATCCTTAGCGGTGAGAACCAGAACCGGAATTTCAGCGGTTTCTTTTGTACCGCGCAACTTTTCTAAAACATCAAAGCCGTCAACATCCGGCATCATTAAATCCAGGATAATACCGTCGGGGACTGTATGCTGTACAAATTCCTGTGCTTCTTTTCCGCCTGGGGCCATATCCACCGGGTAGCCTTCCTGTTCAAGAATCATTTTAATCTGGACAATTGCAGCCTTATTGTCTTCGACGACCAGGATTCTTTTTTTAGGGTGCTTCAAAGAAATGGGATCATGTACCAATGGCTTTTTAATTTTTTTAAGGTAGTTTCCAATCTCATCAAGCAGGCTTTGTGACGTTAACCCGCTTTTGGAAAGAACAGAGACTACGTATTGATTGAGTCTGTTTTTATCTTCAAGGGTCAGGTCTTTTGCTGTTACAATGATAACCGGCAGGGACATGGTCAAGGTATCGCTTCGTAATATTTCCAAGACTTCAAACCCGTCCAGCTTCGGCATCATCATATCAAGCACAAGTACATCAGGTACGGTCTTTCTGATCTTTTCAATACAGACTTTTCCATCTTCCGCTGTAATCACCCGCATGTTTTCCCGGGTAACCATCTCCATAATGTTATTTCGATCAAATTCACTGTCATCAGCCACCATAATAGTAACAGGATTGGCGCAAGCCTTGTTTATCTCTTTTATTAACTCATTTCGGATCACAGGTTTTGTCACATGCCCAACAGCTCCCAGGGTCAACCCGGTTTTTCCATCATGGGACACAGACACTATAATGACGGGAATACCCGATGTTTCAGGGTCTTTTTTCAAATGTTGAAGGGTCTCAAATCCATCCATTTCCGGCATGATCAGATCCAGGGTTATGGCAAAAGGTTTGTGAGTTTTAGCAAGCCTGAGAGCTTCAGCTCCAGATGCAGCTTTTAGAGTGTTATAACCCTCTTTGGAAAGGTATTCTACAATCAGATTCATTGCCTCAGGTTCATCATCCACAACAAGAATAGTTCCATGACTCTCAATCATTTCAGATGGCTGTTTTGAATGCAAATCTTTTGTCTGCAAAGATCCACCCTGCCATGTAAGGGGTAGGTTCAGTGAAAAGGTCGTACCCATTCCGGGTGTACTTTCAACCGACAGGTCACCCCCAAGATTTATCGTTGCTTTATAAGCAATAGCAAGGCCAAGACCCGTGCCTTCATGACGTCGAGATGTTGAACCATCCACTTGTCTGAATTCTTCAAAAATAGAGGAAAGATCTTTTTGAGGTATACCGATTCCGGTGTCAGCAATTTTAATGCAAATCTTGTCATTATTAATATCGACATGAACAGCAACTTCTCCTTCTTCCGTGAATTTAACAGCATTACCAATAAGGTTCAAAAGGATTTGGTGTACTCTTTTTTCATCACTTTGAATCTTCGGCAGATCCGGGGTTATTTCCATTCGAAAAGAAAGTTCCTTTTCTGTGGTCAGAGGCCGAAGGCTGTCTAGAAGGTCTTCGATTGTGGTTCTAAGATTGAAGAATGACAGTGTCACATCCATATGGCCGGCTTCAATTTTCGACAAGTCAAGGATGTCATTAATAAGGTCAAGGAGATTCTTGCCATTGCGATTGATTACGTTAAGATATTCCAACTCTTCTATATCCAATTTTTCAGCAGCATTCATTTTAAGCACACTGGAAAGGGCCATAACAGAGTTAAGGGGGGTACGAAGTTCGTGACTCATATTGGACAAAAACTCGCTTTTTAACCTGCTGGCTTCCTCAAGCTTCTGGCCCTGGACATCCAGTTCTATATTTTGATGCTTTAGACCATCAGTCATGGCTTGCATTTCCTGGGCCTGGGCTTCAAGCTCTAAGTTCTTGCCTGTAAGTTCCTGGGCCAGGGAGGATGTCTTTTCGCCTGATATCATATTGGATAGAGCAATACCGGTTCCGAATTGAAGCTGCTCCAGTATTTCTAATGAAGTTTTAGAGTAATCGGCAAAACTGCCTAAGGCAAGCATAGCTATAACCTGATCTTTATTTAGTATCGGAATGGTTGCCAGGACCTTAGGAATGGCTGTGCCGGCGATTGTGTTGACGGTAAAAACCGTATCCTGGGAAATTTCATGGGCGTACGTTATTTTACGGGTCGTGAATGCCCTGTCAAATGCACCTTTTATACTACTTTCATCCAGGGCGTTCATACGTTCCATATCAAAACCTGAGGAGAACACATGTTCAAATCTCTTTTTACCCGGATGGAACAGGTAAAAAGCACCAAAATTTGATTTGGTATTTTCAACTATTCTTTTGATAAATTTTTCACCAAAATCATTCACGGTTGTCGATGTTACTAATATTTTATCCAGATTCCTCAAGGCATTTTGTACGGTCTTATAGTTTTCCATGGATTCAGCCATGCCATTGAATGTCCGGGAAAGAATCCCGTACTCATCATCATTTGTAATCGTGGATCGGGCGGATAGGTTTCCTTCATGGATTTGTTTAGCTACATCGGTGAATTCTATAATTGGTTTTGAAAAATTTACGGCCAGCAGGTGCGCCAGCACATAGGCAAACACTATGGAAATCAGGAGAATAATTGCTATATTTATCATCATCTTTTTGATGGGGGCATAAATTTCTGAAACATCCTGTTTAGCAACAAAACCCCACTGTGTCTCTGGCAGATAGGTATATGAGGCCAATACCTTTACTCCCCTGTAATCAGTCGTTTCTATTACACCAACATTTCCCTGGGAAGCTAATACAGCAGGTTTTGCTCCGATTTTTAACTTTAAAGGAGCATTTTCATACCATCTCAATTCATTTAGGGCCATCCCCCGATGGCCACTTGAAAATCCCCCACCTGTGGCCGGGTCAAAATCCCCCACCCTCAGACAGCAGAACGGTTGTAAGTTAATCCAGTTTCTTTTTTAATGCAAGTCTTTTAGAAGCTTCTTTGAGC
>Ga0207996_1000269_pt1 | contig 48352 bp, 54 predicted proteins | sample AntAceMetag02UKG_FD_184773 | JGI IMG/M metagenome (GOLD analysis project Ga0207996, IMG submission 184773) | Saline lake microbial communities from Ace Lake, Antarctica - Antarctic Ace Lake Metagenome 02UKG (SPAdes) (version 2) | ecosystem: Environmental > Aquatic > Non-marine Saline and...
TAATCATTTTATTCTTTATGAAAGTTATTGTTATACAGATCATATATCTGATTTACCATTATTATTTTTAGTGGATAACCCAACAGCAGTATCACCCGGTCCAGCCCTGAGGCGAATAGCAATCCGCATGGCATGGCCAATCATGTATTGATTAGATTATGAAGAAACGATATATAGATATAAAAGGATTGTCTGAATACATATCTGTACCAGTGAATACCATACGTTGGTGGACCTGGCAAAGGCAAATTCCTTTCCGTAAATTTGGCCGTTTAATAAGGTTTGATTTAGAGGAGATAGAACAATGGAGTAGAAATAAGACTATTGATGTAATGAAATAGATATTGACACATATTGACACATATTGTATAATTCGATTACTGTGCATAAGCGATATAAGATAACAGATATAGAGAATATCCTTAGGATTACAAGGCGTACTTATTACCGCTGGGAAAAAGCTAAAAAAATACCTGAAGCTAAGCGCGATCCCATGAGCAATAAGCGCTACTGGACAGAGATAGATATTAGGCGATTGAAAAAGATAACAGGTAGGTAGATTATGGGAGTATTTCAAAGAGGTAATATATACTATATAGATTATTATGCTTCTGGTAAGCGTGTGCGTGAGACAATAGGACCAAATAAAAAACTCGCGGAAAAAATTCTTTGCAAACGTTTAGCAGCTGTTACAGAAAATAAACATTTAGATATACGAAAACGAAAAAAGATAAAATTTAGTGAATTTGCAGATCAATATTTTGAATTACACTCTAAGCCGAATAAAAAATCATGGAAATCTGATATAGCCAATATTAAACGCTTAAAGAGCTCATTTGCTAGTAGGTACTTATATGATATTACTACTGTGAACGTTGAAAAGTATAAGATAGCAAGAGCTGATCAGGTGTCTCCGGCAACTGTAAACAGAGAATTGGCCTGTCTAAAGCATATGTTTAATAAGGCTATAGAATGGAACAAAACAGATAATAATCCTGTTAAAAAGGTTAAGCTATTTAAAGAAAATAATAAGAGAACCAGATATTTAGAAAAAGAAGAGATAGAAAAACTATTAGGAAATTGCAGTGGATATTTAAAACCTATAGTAATAGTGGCTCTTAATACAGGTATGCGTAAAGGTGAGATACTTTCTTTGAAGTGGCACGATATTGATTTTAGGCACAGTATCATTAATTTGTATGAAACAAAGAATAGTGAAAAAAGAGAAGTACCAATGAATGAAATGGCAAAGACAGCGCTTATAAAAGTTAGGAAGCAGCCGAATAGTCCATATGTGTTTTGCAGGGCTAATGGAGAAATTATCAAGGATATTAGAAAAACTTTCTTTACAACACTAAAAAAATCTGGTATAGTAAATTTTCGTTTTCACGATCTAAGACATACTTTTGCTTCGCAGTTAGTTATGTGCGGTATAGATCTAAATACTGTAAGAGAATTAATGGGGCATAAGACATTAGATATGACATTAAGGTATAGCCATCTATCACCTGATCACAAAAAGCATGCGGTGGATATCTTAGGTAAAAACATAGTCACAATTTGGTCACAAGCACCGATTTTGAACAAATTACCAGAAGTTCCCATTCTCACAACCCACTAGTTTTATTGACGTTACATCTCGTGGGCCTGTAGCGCAGTTGGTTAGCGCAGTTGACTCATAATCAATTGGTCGTAGGTTCGAGTCCTACCGGGCCCACCAAATTTAAAGCGGTTCTTAGTTACAATGAATTGTATCTAAGAACCGCTTTTTTATTTATAGAGAGTTATATAGTCGCGACAACGCGGCGAAAATGAAAACCGCAGATCATCATCTTTATTGCTATCGGAAATCTTCTTGGACAATTGAACAGACTGAACATAAAAAGCTTCCAATAGTATATTCTGCCTCTGTCAATTATCCCCAGTACAAATATAGAACGTATAAGAGCTTTTATGTCTGATAGGTGTATCTTTTTTATCTGTACATTAAGATTGCGATGTTCACTCAAGAATACCTGCACGCGCTGGTAAAATGTCTTTCTGGAATATATAGTCTCAAGTATCTTTTTATAGCCCTCTTTAAGTTTTTGATAGTTCATCTTTGGGGTAAAGTTCATCGATCCATCCATATTGTCGCCTGTTAATGTGCTTAGGAGCCTTTTTTCTGAATTTAGACGATTAAAAAGGCGAGTCCCGATAGGGGCGTTTAATAATCCTACCATAGCTGTGACAATGCCGCTATTTTTTATAAAATCTATCTGCTTTTCAAAAATAGAAGAAGAGTCATTGTCAAAGCCTACAATAAATCCACCTGTTACTATAAGCCCGCGTTTTTGTATTTTTTTAACAGAATCTACCATATCTCGTTTCATATTCTGTGTCTTGCCGCATTCAGCGAGGCTCTTAGGGTCTGGGGTCTCAATACCGATGAAGACAGATTCGAATCCCGCATTAACCATAAGATGCATGAGTTCCGGGTCATCAGCGAGATTGATCGAGGTCTCTGTTCCAAAATAGAACGGGTGATGCCGTTTTTTGAGCCATTCTGCCATAGCAGGAAGTATGTCCGTTCTAAGTTTATGTTTATTTCCTATGAAATTGTCATCTACAATAAATATTTCACTTCGCCATCCACGGTCATACAAGGTATCAAGTTCCTTGACGAGTTGCTCCCGGCTCTTTGTGCGAGGAATGTGTCCGTTTAGCATGGTTATACTGCAAAATTCGCAATTAAAAGGACATCCTCTCGAATACTGGAGGTTCATAGCAGCGTATTTTTTCATATTCAGCAGCTCCCAAAGTGGGGTAGGGGTCTGTGATATATCCGGGAATTTATCCGATGTATAAAGATGCTGGGCATGCCCGTTTCGCAGGTCAGTTAAAAACGAAGGCAACGTCAGTTCAGCTTCGTTTAGCACAAAGTGATCTATACCAGAGAAATTCTCATGCTCAGTAGTTACCATTGGCCCTCCGGCAACAATCTTTACGCCAAGTTGGTTGCAGCGGGTGACAACTTTTGAAAAAGACTCCTTCTGGATATTCATTCCGCTTAAGAAGACATAATCTGCCCAAAGAAGGTCACTGTTTTTAAGCTTTGAAACATTCATATCTATGAGTTTTTTCTTCCACTTCTCAGGAAGCATGGCAGCAACTGTAATCAATCCCAGCGGAGGAGATGCGGCCTTCTTTGAAACAAACTTTAGAGCGCTTTTAAAGCTGAAAAATGTAGATGGTATTTCGGGGTAGACTAATAGTATATTCACTTAATGCCTTTACTTTTTGCCTGAATGTCTCAATGAAAATTACATAGTAGTTTACAATAACAGGAAAACCCCCCATAGTCAAGGTGAAACCTAGGTATTTGCCCTTGCCGGGCTTTAATGGCGATACTGTAATACTTCCTAAAATGAGTCTTTTGAGTTTACATTTGGCTGCTTTTGTTATAGAATTATAAATATGAAAAAGACCTCGGAAAACAGAAGACATTATATTAGATTGGGCGCTATCTTTCCTATAGAGTTTCAGCTTGTCAATGAGAAGAAGGAAGTTGCCTCGTCCATAATTCAGGGTTTTACGCGCAATGTTGGCAAGGGCGGTATGTGCTTGGAGGTAAAAGTGGAAAAGGGCAAGATCCCTTTTGAGCTTACGCCTGAGAAGACAAGACTTAAACTTACTATAAATATCCCATCGAGTGCTTTTGCCACAGATTCTTACGCTACTGTCAGGTGGTCAAAAAAGATATCGGAATATATTCTCGATACATATATCTTCGGCATAGAGTATGATGAGATAGAGTCTGACAATCAGAAGATGATAGAGCGCCATGTTCTATGGTTGCATAGAAGGCCAAAGGTTATTTTGCTTTTTTTTCTTGTGTTGCTATTTTTTGCTATTTTCCTTACATACATAAGCGTGCGTTTGGGATAGCCTTTCTACTCCGCACAGCATATCTGATATCATGATCAATAAAATAAGAGATACGATAACAAAGTATTCCATGCTAAAAAAAGGAGATAGGGTATTGCTCTGTATCTCAGGTGGACCTGACTCTGTTACGATGTTATCCCTGTTTAAGGCGATAGCTGACAGTATGGGTTTGAAGCTTTTTGTAGGACACCTAAATCACACCTTGCGCGCCAAAGAGTCTGACCTGGATCAGGCATACGTGGAGATGATAGGTAAGAATAAAAACTTACCCGTTTTTGTACAAAGGCATGATACCAGAAAATTCGCCAAGATAAATAAATTCTCTATTGAAGATAGCGCGAGACGGTTAAGATATAAGTTTTTTAGAGAGATTACAGATAAACTTGATATCGATGCGGTCGCAACCGCGCATACAAAGGATGACCAGGCAGAGACGGTTCTTATGAGATTATTGCGCGGAACAGGGCTTAAGGGGTTGCGTGGTATACCCGCAAATAGCGGCCTTGGTAAGGCGCGGCTGATAAGGCCTATGATCGAGATATCCAGAAAAGAGATAGAGGTATATATTAAGCAAAAGAGGCTTTCTCCAAGAATAGATAGATCTAATTTTGATACCAAATTTTTTAGAAATAGGATACGCTTAAAGCTACTGCCTTTAATAGAAAGGGATTATTCCCCGGGCATAAAGAGAGCGTTATTGACACTCGCCGATTTGCTTGATAAGGATTATGACTATATAGAGCTCAAGCATAAAGAGGATTTCAAGGGGGCCTTTAAAAAGAGCGATAAAGGCATTATTACCTTGAGCCTTACCGGCTTTGCGAGACTGCACCCTTCTGTTAAAAGGGGGGCGATAAGAAGTATTATTCAGGATCTGCATAATGGCCTTGAAGGCATAGATTACAGGCATTACAAGGAGATAGAGTCGCTGATTTATACCAGGCCTGTTGGTTCTATACTTTATTTGCCACATGAAATAATCGTTGAAAAGCGTAACAGGAGCGTAAGGTTTGCCCTTGCTGAGATAAAAACTTCTAAGAAAAGAGAGTTGCCTAGCGCGGTTGTTAAGATACCGGGCATTACAAGATTTGGTAGGAGATCGTTTCAGGCAAGACACATTAATCGCGTACCTGATTTTTCCAAGAAGCGCAAAAATGTTGAATATTTTGACGTGGATAAGCTTGATCTTCCTTTAACTATAAGAACCTTTAAACAAGGCGATAAGATAAGGCCCCTTGGTATGAAAGGCTATAAGAAGGTATCAGATGTCTTTATAGATGAGAAGATACCTCTTAAAAATAGAAAAAGCATACCTATTATAATTTCATCAAAAGGTGATATCTTATGGCTCTGTGGTATCAGGATATCAGACGCGTGTAAAATAAGTTCCAAAACATATAAAACACTAAGATTGGAATTATTGACAAGGTAAAGACAATCTGTTACTATATACAATCTATCATATATAATATAATTATAACAAAAGGCTAAAAATGGCAAATGGCGCTAAGAACAAAGGTACTAACAAATCCGGTAAAGGCAGTAAATTCCCTAAGATGAAACCACCGGGTAAAAATAATCCTCCGGGTATGATATTCTGGGCGATTACTATACTTCTCTTTATCATGCTTTTCAGGATGAATTCAATGTCCATGGAGGGCATAGGTGGAGTCCAGAGGCAAATGCCATATAGTGAATTCTATAGAACATTGGATGACAATGCTTCTACGCAAAAAATATCCAAGGTTGTTATCATGGAAGAAAAGATGGCCGGACAACTATCTGATGGGACAAGGTTTAGTGTAAATGTTCCTCCGAATGATACTGACTTAATTAAGGTAGTAAGAAACAATGTCATGGATGTGACAGTAAAGCCTACAAAGACATTCCTTTCAACTATTGTATATACCATAGGGCCAACATTGCTTTTCTTCGGACTTATGTGGTTTTTCTTTTTGCGGGGCGGAGGAGCAGGCGGGGGAGCAGGCAGGATACTCTCATTTGGAAAGAGCCGCGCGAAACTTATACAAGGTGATAAAGCAAAGGTTACTTTCAAGGATGTTGCCGGTGTGGATGAGGCAAAGGAGGAGCTCCAGGAGGTCATAGAATTTCTAAAGGACCCTAAAAAGTTTCAACGTCTTGGCGGCAAGATGCCCAAAGGCGTTCTGTTGATGGGGCCTCCGGGATGCGGTAAGACACTTCTTGCCAAGGCTGTTTCAGGTGAAGCGGAAGTTCCTTTTTTCAATATCAGTGGTTCTGATTTTGTTGAAATGTTTGTCGGAGTCGGAGCTGCCAGGGTAAGAGATCTTTTTGAGCAGGCAAAGAAATCCGCTAAGGTAGGCGGTAAAGGTGCTATTATATTTATGGATGAGATAGATGCTGTCGGCAGACAACGTTTTGCCGGTATAGGCGGTGGCCATGACGAGCGAGAGCAGACATTGAACGCTCTTTTGGTTGAGATGGATGGGTTTTCAACAAAGATAGGTATTATTTTAATAGCCGCGACAAACAGGCCGGATGTTTTGGACCCGGCTCTTTTACGTCCGGGCAGATTTGACCGCCAGATCGTGATAGACCGTCCTGATATAAACGGAAGAGAAGCTATATTAAAGGTTCATTCAAAAGATGTAAAGATGGATCAGGACGCGGATCTTATGGCTATCGCTAAGCAGACCCCGGGTTTTTCAGGTGCCGATCTCGCCAATCTTATAAATGAGGCGGCGCTCTTGGCTGCCAGAAGAGGCAAAAATACCGTTACTTCAAGTGAGCTCCAGGAATCTATTGAGCGGGTTATGGCAGGGCCTCAAAGAAAGAGCCGGGTTATAAGCAAGCAAGAGAAGCGAATAGTCGCGTATCATGAATCAGGGCATGCCCTAACAAGGCTTCTTATGCCAAGCACTGAAGAACTTCATAAGGTCTCTATTATTCCAAGAGGTACATCAGCACTAGGCTATACCATGGAAATGCCCATTGAAGATAGATATATCGTTTCCAAGACAGAGCTTGTTAGCAGGCTTATCGTGCTTTTAGGCGGCAGGGCCAGTGAAGAGATTATATTTAATGAGATTACCACAGGAGCGCATAATGACCTTCAGGTCGCTACTGAGACAGCGCGGAGAATGGTGTGTGAGTTTGGGATGAGCGAGAATCTAGGCCACCTTACATTCGGAAGAAAGAATCACCAGGTATTTTTAGGGCGAGATATCACCGAGGAGCGAAACTACAGTGACCAGACAGCTCAGCTTATAGATAAGGAAGTGCGAAGTATCGTAGATAGCGCCTATAATCACGCGAGGGACCTTTTAAAGGACAATAAGGAAAGACTTATAAATCTCGCTGATGTATTATTGGAAAAGGAAGTCTTAAGCGCGCAAGAGGCGCGTAAAGCGGCAGGCATGCCTGAACCGGTTATTGATAGCGCAGGACTTGATAAAAAAACCAAACCCAAGAGTGCTGCGCCTGATAATGTAGACGCTAAAAAAGATGGCAAGCAGGCTCGCAAAGATACTAAAGATGCAAAAAAGGATCCTGACAGCTCGCAGGTATAAACTTGATCTTTCTAAGAGAACACTTGTTATGGGTGTTCTGAATGTAACGCCTGACTCCTTTTTTGATGGTGGTCAATTTTTAAGACCCAGCGCTGCATGCAAAAGGGCGCTTCAGATGGAGAAGGAAGGCGCTGACATTATAGATATAGGCGCGGAATCTACCCGTCCGGGCTCTTTGAGTGTATCTGTAGATGATGAGATAAGCAGGGTAATGCCTGTTATTAGCAAGCTTAAGGGTGCGATTAAGATACCTATCTCTGTTGATACTACAAAATATGAAGTTGCCTCTGCCGTATTAAAAGAAGGCGTGTCTATAATAAATGATATATCCGGGCTTAGCAATGACAAGAGACTGGCAACACTTTGCGCTGAATACTCGGCAGGGCTTGTAATAATGCATATCAAGGGTAAGCCCCGTACGATGCAGAAGAATCCTGTGTATAAAAATTTATTGAGCGAGATATCAAAGCATATTCGCGAAAGCATAAAGATCGCAAGGGACGCAGGGGTAAAGAAAGAGAGCATTATAATAGACCCGGGCATAGGTTTTGGTAAGAGGCTAAAACATAATCTTGAGATTATAAGAAATATAGGTTACTTTAAAAAAATAGGCTTTCCTTTGATGATGGGCCTATCAAGGAAATCATTTATCGGTACCCTTTCAGCACTTGGTGTAGAGGATAGACTAGCCCCTACGATTGCTGTAAACGCGATAGCGGCTTATAATGGAGCTGATATCCTAAGGGTCCATGATGTTAAAGAGGCTGTAGTGGCAGTTAAGATAGCCTGTTCAATAAGATCGGATTGATTGTATGATGATGGAATATATATCAAGTATATGGAAGCCGTTGCTGGAAATAGCGATATTATGGGGCGCGTTTTATATGGTCTTTGTATTTGTGAAAGAGACTAGGGCTTTTCAGGTGCTCAAAGGCCTTATAATACTTCTGATTATTATAGTTATCACTACCACATTTCTTTCGCAGCGCATGGGGCTTTATACGCTTAATTGGATAATTGAAAAGTTCTTTGCGCTCCTAGTGCTCGCGTTTCTAATTATATTCCATCCGGAATTACGCCAGGGCCTGGCGCGTATCGGTGAACAGGGACTTTTAAGGGCTTTTGTAGTTGAGGAACATATCATAGGAGAGATTGTAAACGCCACGTTTCTTTTGTCAAAGAAGAAGATAGGCGCTATACTGGCTATAGAAAGAACAACTTCTCTTAAGGCGTACACAGAGACCGGCATTATTCTCGATAGCCATGTAAGCCAGGAATTGCTCGCCACTGTTTTTATGCCAAATACACCGCTTCATGACGGAGGGCTTATTATTCATGGTGAGCGCGTTGTCGCGGCAGGATGTCTTTTACCTTTATCAGATAACCCGCGCATAAATCGTAGCCTGGGTACGCGTCATCGTGCGGCTATCGGCCTGACAGAGCAGACAGATGCGATTGTTGTAGTAGTTTCAGAAGAGACGGGATCAGTCTCTATCGCTATAAATGGAAGGCTTACAAGAGACCTGGATAAAGAGGGCCTTGAGAGGGTTTTAAATAATCTTTGTCGCCCGGCACGCCATAAGAAGAAGAGTTTTATCAAGATATTCAAGAAAAAGAAATGAATATAATGGTTATAAAAATAAACAGGAGTTGCCTGATCGCATGAAGATGTTAAGAGCCATTCTTTTAAATAATTTTTCCATCAAAGTTATCTCTCTTGCGCTTGCGCTCTTTACTTGGAGTTACATCGGCGGACAGCTTTACAGGGAAAGCCTCAGCAAGGATACAGAGGCAGCTTCTTTAATAAAGGTATCGGGTGAGAAGTTTATAGTGAAATCACTGCCTATCTATGTGAATATAGAAGGCGAGCCTTCCCCCGGATATAGGATAATATTGGATAATATAACGATAAGCCCTTCCCATTCAGTGGTTGCAGGCCCCCCGGAGATTATCAAGGATCTCCCGTATATCTCAACAGCCCCGGTTGCGGTTAGTGGCAAGTCCGGCACGGTTAAGCAGGATGTTAACATTACCCAGGTTCAAGGCTGTAAGATCGGCTATGAAGGCATGGCACGAGTCACTATCCCCATTAAAAAAATCAAACGCAGATAGAAGGAGAATAATTAAAGATATGAGCGTACTCTTTGGCACAGATGGTATAAGAGGAAAAGTCGGTGTTTATCCGTTAACAGAGGAGATGGTTTATCAGATAGGAAGATCAGCGGCAACCTATGTTAAAAAAGCAAATCCGCACAAGAGAAAGTCCCAGCATATATCAATAGCGAAAGATACGCGTGTTTCCGGAGGGATGTTTGAGGATCAGCTTATAAAAGGCATAACCTCTTGCGGTGTTGACGTTATCAAGCTTGGTGTCATGACAACGCCCTGCGCTGCCTTCCTTGCTAAAAAATTAAATCATGATATGGGGATAGTCATTTCCGCCTCGCATAATGACGTGGACGACAATGGCTTAAAATTCTTTACGCACAAGGGTTATAAGCTTTCGCCAAAAGAAGAGCTCGAGATAGAGCTTCTTATATCATCAGATGATAGTGCGCCTACCGTGGATGAAGATTGCTTAATCGGCAAGGTAAAGGACGAGCCTAATCCTACGGCAGCGTACATGGACTTGTTGAGAGAAATTATAAAGGATTCTGATTTATCAAGCTATAAGATAGGAGCTGACTGCGCGTATGGAGCGATATCGTATCTTGTGCCCCAAACAGCAAAGGAGCTATCTATAGATATAAGAAGCATTAATAATAAGCCTACCGGGGAGAATATAAACCAGGAGTGCGGTTCGCTTCATCCGAATGTTATCTCAGAATACGTGGTTGAAGAAGGCCTTGATTGCGGGTTTGCCTTTGATGGTGATGGGGATCGCGTTATCCTGTCTGATGAAAAAGGGCAGATATTGGATGGGGATTTTATACTTGCGATTATCTCAAAATATCTATCAGAAAAAAACCTACTGACCAAGAACTCTATTGTCACTACCCAGATGAGTAATCTTGGACTGGAGATGGCGATAAGCCAATGGGGCGGAAGGCTTATAAAGACAGATGTTGGTGACAAGTATGTCCTGGAGAAGATGCTTAAAGCAAAGCTTAATCTTGGCGGAGAGCAGTCCGGGCATGTCATACTTCTTCATCACACTACAACAGGAGACGGTCTACTGACAGCGCTTTTTATATTGAAGATTATGGCTGAAACAGGAAAGACGCTAAGCCAGCTTAGCAGGGCGATGTATAAGTTTCCCCAGATACTATTAAATATAGATGTAGCGAGTAAAAAGCCTATTGAGGAATTGACAAAGACAAAGAAGGCTATAGAAAAAAACGAGAAAAAATTAGGTTCTAAGGGCAGGTTATATATTCGTTACTCAGGTACAGAGAATAAACTGAGGATAATGGTAGAAGGACAGAACAGCCTAGAGATAAAAGACGTTGCCGAGGATATTGCCAAGACGGCAAGGGAAGAACTAGAATGCCTAAATTAGGTGTAAATATAGACCATATCGCGACTCTGCGTCAGGCTCGAGGAGAACTTTTCCCTGATCCGATAAAGGTCGCTAAGATATGTGAAGCATCCGGGGCTGATAGCATAGTCTGCCATCTTCGTGTCGATAGAAGGCATATCAATGATAATGATTTAAAGAGGCTAAAAGTATCTGTAAAAACCAGGCTTAATTTGGAGATGTCCGCAGCAGCAGAGATAGTTAGTATCGCGCTAAAGATAAGGCCCGATCAGGCGACACTCGTTCCGGAAAAGCGTCAGGAGCTTACTACAGAGGGCGGGCTCGATGTGGTAAAGCATAAGAAAAAGATAGCCGATGTTGTCAGCAAGCTAAAGAGCAAAGGTATATCTGTAAATCTATTTATTGATCCAAGTATGCTCCAGATAAAGGCATCCAAGGATATAGGTGCTGATTATATAGAGCTTCATACAGGCTCCTATGCCAACGCGAAGACCAAATCAGCGCGCGATAGGGAATTCAACAGGATTAAAAAGTCAGTCCTTTACGGCAATAGTATAGGTTTTGGCGTAAATGCCGGGCACGGGCTTGATTATGCTAATGCTCCGGCAATAGCTAAGATACCTAATATCGAAGAGCTTAATATAGGTTTTTCTATTATCGCGGCGTCTGTGTTTATCGGCATCGGCAACGCTGTTAAAGAGATGAAGAAGATAGCATCATGCGTGTAATATGATAATAGGTACAGGCATAGATATGGTAGAGATATCAAGGATAAAGAATGCCGCAAAAAAGTGGCAGAAGAATTTCCTGCTAAAGATATTTACTGATAAAGAACTCGAATATTCCAATGAGAAGACATCTTCGTATCAGCATCTCGCTGCGAGGTTTGCCGCGAAAGAAGCTGTTTTAAAGGCATTAGGCAGCGGCTTAACAAGCAGAATGGAGTGGAGGGATATCGAGGTCTGGAACGAGGAATCCGGTAAACCAAATGTACGCTTAACAGGAGAAGTTGAGCGGGTAGGTACAGCTTTAGGTGTAAAAAATATTATTATAAGCATGTCTCATACACGCACCTATGCTGTGGCAAGCGTAATATTGGTTAATGGTAAAGCCTAAATTATGGCAAAGCGCATCTTGAGTATAAAAAAACGCAAACAGGATAGCCACAAAGGTGACTATGGCCATGTTTTTGTAATTGCAGGTTCGGTGGGCATGACGGGGGCCGCGTACCTAGCTTCTCAAGCAGCTCTTCTTTCGGGTGCCGGGCTTGTTACATTGGCAATACCAAAAAGCTTAAATCCTATAATGGAGCGCAAGCTTACAGAAGTCATGACCCTTCCTCTGCCGGAAACCAAAGAGCAGTCACTTTCAAGATCCGCGTATAGCAAGATAAGAGATTTTTCCAAAAAATGCGATTGCGTTATTATAGGCCCCGGACTTTCGCAAAACAGGCAGACTCAAACTTTGATACGTTCGCTGATAAGCGGTATCGACCTGTCCATGGTCCTTGATGCAGATGCCTTAAATGCCTTGTCAGGCCATTTATCGATCTTAGGCAATACATGTTACGCACAACCCCGTAAGACTCTTTCGGGGCAACGAGGCAGGTGCAGTACGGTTATTACGCCCCATTCAGGTGAAATGGCCAGGCTTGCAGGGTTGAGATTATCTTTTGTTAATAAAGATAAAAAAGGTGTTGCAAAAAAGTTTGCAACCGAATATAATGTAACAACTGTTTTGAAAGGATACAAGACAGTTGTAGCTGCGCCACGCAAAGAGATCTATATTAATTCATCAGGTAACCCCGGGATGGCTTCAGGTGGGTGTGGCGATGTTTTGACAGGTATTATCGGAGCGTTTTTAGCATCAGGTATAGATGCGTTTAAGGCAGCAAGGCTTGGCGCGTACATACACGGCCTTTCAGGAGATATAGCAGCAAAGGCAAAGACAGAGATATCTCTTAAGGCAACCGATCTTTTAGAATTTCTTCCACAAGCATTTAAGAAGGTCTATAAATAAATTTTATGTGCCGGCGTAGCTCAGTTGGTAGAGCGCCTCACTTGTAATGAGGATGTCGGGGGTTCGACTCCTCTCGCCGGCTCCATTTTTCGATATTAATGCATATTGCGTGGGCAGGTGGCCGAGTGGTCAATGGCAGCAGACTGTAAATCTGCCGGCTTCGCCTTCGAAGGTTCAAATCCTTCCCTGCCCACCATTCTTTAAGGATTTGAAGAGAGCCTGCGCCGACCGAATAGGGAGGGAAAGCGGCTTGCATCCATGAATCTGCAAGAATTTAGCGAAAGCAGGCGAGTGGCCGACCCGAATACCCTGGCGAACAGCTTTTGTTCGGAGAGATGCAGTGAGCCGGGAGAGGGCGCCAAATCCTTCCCTGCCCACCATTTTATTAGCTAAACATACTATGTTGTTTAGCTTTTTAACTTTAGGAGGAGATTATGGCAAGTGTACTGGTGCTATATTATTCAAGAACAGGAAACACTCAAAAGATGGCCAAAATTATAACGGAAGAGCTAAAGGTAAAAGGCCAGGATGCGACTTTGAAAGCAATAGATGATGTGAATGTAGATGAGCTTGAAGCTGCGGATGGCGTAATAATCGGCTCACCAACTTATTACGGGACAATGGCGGCGCAGATAAAGACGCTTCTTGATGAAACAGTTAAGATACATGGTAAGCTTGATGGCAAGGTAGGCGGGGCATTCTCTTCCGCGGCAAATATAGCAGGGGGCAATGAGACCACTATACTGGATATCATAAATGCGTTGCTTATTCATGGGTTTATTATTCAGGGCGATCCAAAAGGGAGCCATTATGGGCCTGTTTCCATTGGCGCACCGGATGATAGGGTAGAAAAAGAGTGCAAACGCTTTGCAGATAGATTCTCGAACCTGCTGGGTACAATTTATTAATGAATATACTTATATATATTAATATAGATATATAGGGATGCTATAGATTAATAATCGGAGGAACAATGAAGAGTTATACAGAATATTTATGGTTTGAGACTGTTAAGCGAAGAGAGTTTCTGAATATAACAGAAAAGGTAGAAGAGTGCCTTGATAAAAGCAATATAAAAGAAGGTCTTTGCCTGGTAAATGCTATGCATATAACAGCGAGTGTATTTATAAATGACAATGAAAGCGGATTACATCAGGATTTTGAGAACTGGCTTGAACAATATATTCCCCATGAGCCACTTAGCCGGTATCAGCATAATCTTACAGGTGAGGATAATGGCGATGCTCATCTCAAGAGAACTATAATGGGCCGTGAAGTTGTTATAGCCATTACAAAGGGGCAGCTTGATTTTGGCCCATGGGAACAGATATTCTATGGTGAATTCGACGGCTCTCGCAGAAAAAGAGTTATGGTAAAGATAATCGGTGAATAATTACTGTTGTGCTATTTTAGATTGAAATATTTTTTTCGAACTGTTATAATGTTGCAACAAACAATTTCTTAAGGTTACTATATGATATACGAGCGGGAGTAGCTCAGTTGGTAGAGCTTCTGCTTTCCAAGCAGACTGTCGCGGGTTCGAGTCCCGTCTCCCGCTCCATATGGCGAGAACCTAAAAAGAAAATAATTAATATCCCCTCTTTTGGCTCATGGCCTATTTTAAGCGCCACCCCTTGACTTTTGCCTGCAAGTAGTATATATTTACATTATGCCTTATCCAAATAAAGATGATAACGAGATACGCCTTTTTGGCGACAAGAGCATAAGGGAAGAGGCCTATCACAAGAAGATCCTCCAGCTTGAAAAAGAGATAGCTAATCTCGAGACTCTTGCTAAGGGGCAAGAAGATACCGATTACATCAAGTCTAATGCCCAACCTAAAAATCTTAACAATCTCTATTACGAAAGCCTGCTTTCCTTTGATAGGAAGATAAAAAAGGAACAGGAATTTTTAGAAAAACGCGCTACAGAGATTACCGAGAGGCTTGATATACAGGCGCAGCGCTTGATAATGGATGTAGAAAACTCATTTCGCAGGAAGACGAAATGGGTTCTTTTTATTGTAGTCGCTCTTGTTTTACCATTTGTCATTTTTTTAGCGTATTCAAATACAGCACTCTTTTCTAACAGGCTAAATATCCAACAGCCTGCCAGCCTTAATGCAAAGATATCTTATATAAAGACAGCGTTGCAAACGCAGACAAAATATCATTATCAGTATAAAGTTAACAATATAAATGTCCTGGATGGCAGCTATATAGTAGAGGTAGAGTTAGATACCGCATCAAATGACAGCTGGTTTTTCAGGAGCCTCGCACAGGATGTGGTAAGGGTATTTCAAAAGTATTCTTCTAATTCTCCCGCGGAAATCTCCTTTTTCCGCAACGGCAAATTGTATATAAAGGCCTATTTAACGGCCTCAACAAAAAGGCCCTACCTGCAATATTTCTTCTAAAAATCAACCTTATTTTAACAGTGAAAAAAAAGTTAAAAAAACGCTTGACAAAAAAGTTTTTTTTGGTACAATAAACACTCCATTTCTGAATACAATAACAGCGTAAGAGGCTATAATGGCTTTCTTCCGCTGCTGTAGCTCAGTTGGTAGAGTGCGTCCTTGGTAAGGACGAGGTCACGGGTTCGATTCCCGTCAGCAGCTCCAGAAGAGTATGTGTTTTTTTTTATTTATATAATAATATAAATGAATTAGCAAAACAAAGGAGTAACAATGGCAAAGGAAAAATTTTTACGAACAAAACCACATCTTAATATAGGTACAATAGGCCACGTAGATCATGGCAAGACAACTCTTACTTCAGCGATTACAATGTGTCTTAGCAAGAAGGGTCAGGCTGAGGTACGTTCATTTGATTCTATTGATAAGGCCCCTGAAGAGAAAGAGCGCGGTATAACTATCGCTATAGCTCACGTTGAGTATGAGACAGACAATCGTCATTATGCCCACGTTGATTGCCCGGGTCACGCTGATTATATCAAGAACATGATAACAGGTGCCGCTCAGATGGATGGAGCTATTCTGGTTGTATCCGCAGCTGACGGACCTATGCCTCAGACAAGAGAGCATATCCTTTTAGCGCGCCAGGTTAACGTTCCTTCAGTTGTTGTATATCTTAACAAAGTAGATATGGTAGATGATCCGGAGCTTCTTGACTTGGTAGAGCTTGAGATAAGAGAACTTCTTTCTAAATATGAATTCCCAGGGGAGAAGATACCGATAGTAAAAGGTTCAGCCTTAAAGGCCATGGAATGCGGCTGCGGTAAAGATGATTGCGATAGCTGTAAATCTATAACAGAGCTTATGAAGGCAGTAGATGAGAGTATACCGACCCCAAAAAGAGACGTCGAAAAGCCATTCCTTATGGCTGTTGAAGACGTCTTTTCTATTACAGGTCGTGGTACCGTAGCAACAGGAAGAATCGAAAGAGGTATCGTAAAGGTAAGTGAGAATATCGAGATAATCGGAATGCGCCCTGAGGCTCAGAAGTCTGTTGTAACGGGTGTTGAGATGTTCAGGAAGCTTCTTGATGAAGGCCAGGCCGGAGACAACGTAGGAATACTCTTAAGAGGAACAGATAAGAAGGATATAGAGCGTGGTATGGTACTTGCAAAGCCAGGTTCTATTACTCCTCATACAACGTTTAACGCAGAGGTGTATATCTTAACAAAGGAAGAGGGCGGACGTCATACACCTTTCTTTAATGGATACCGTCCACAGTTCTACTTCAGAACCACAGACGTAACCGGTATAGCAAAACTCGCTGAAGGCGTTGAGATGGTAATGCCTGGCGACAAAGTGACTATGGAAATAACATTGATAACACCTATCGCTATGGAAAAAGAGCTTCGTTTTGCTATCAGAGAAGGCGGAAGGACAGTTGGCGCTGGTGTTATAAGCGAAATAATAAAATAAATGAAACCACAATTTATGGAGTGCAAAGCACGACATAAAATGTATGGTTGAATTTATCCTGATGATGCGACCAATAGGAGCATCAGAAGGATCTTAAGAATATAAAAATAGGGCAGAAAAATGCGGGAACAGATTTTACTAGCGTGTACAGAATGTAAAAACAGATGGTATTCTACTACTAAGAATAAGAAGAATACAACTGAAAAACTGGAGATGAGTAAGTTCTGTAAGTTTTGTCATCGTAGAACGCCGCATAAAGAAGTTAAATAGTACTATAACCTAATATATAAATAAAAAACCTGCCAGCAGCAGTTGGCAGGTTTTTAACGCGTTTTGACAATTTTAATTTAAAGGCCTGTAGCTCTAATTGGCTAGAGCAGTGGTCTCCAAAGCCGCGTGATGGGGGTTCGAATCCCTCCAGGCCTGCCATGGTTTTGAAAGGTAGATTATAAAAAGATGTTCGCTAAGATCAATAATTTTGTAAGTGAAGTAACAGTTGAACTCAAAAAGGTGTCATGGCCCACCAGGAGTGAGTTGATAGGGTCAACAACAATAGTCATAATAAGTGTAGCTGCCATGGCTTTTTATATTGGTATATGTGATTTTATTTTCTCAAAAGCTATACATTTGCTTATAAAATAGTTTCTTAGCATAGATTGGTGAATTATATGGGTAAACTTTGGTACGTCCTACATACATTGACAGGCCAGGAAGAAAAGGTAAAGGCTAATTTATTAGGCCGGCTTGAACGCAGCAAAATTCAGGATAAGATCGCTCAGGTTATAATACCAACAGAGGTAGTTTCAGAGGTAAAAGCAGGCAAGAAGACGATATCAGAGAGAAAGTTTTTTCCGGGGTATGTACTTGTTGAGATGGAACTTACAGATGAGTGCTGGTACCTTGTTAAGAATACCCCAGGGGTTACAGGTTTTATCAGCTCAGGTCAAAAACCGACACCGTTGCAGGAAGAAGAAGTAAAGAGCATACTTAAGCAGACAGAAGAGAAGAAAGAAAAGCCCATGCCAAAGGTGACATTCAGCATAGGCGAAAGCGTTAGGGTCAAAGACGGACCTTTTACGAATTTTAACGGTAACGTAGAAGATCTTAATCCTGCAAAGGGTAAGCTTAAAGTTTCAGTGATGATATTTGGCAGATCAACTCCTGTTGAGCTTGAATACTGGCAGGTTGAGAGGTTGTAAAATGGCGAAAAAAGTTAAGACACAGATTAAATTATACTGTCCGGGGGGACAAGCAAACCCAGCCCCTCCTGTTGGGCCTGCGCTTGGTCAGCATGGCTTGAATATCATGGAATTCTGCAAAGCATTTAATGAGAAGACCAAGAATAAGCAGGGGCTTACGTTACCCGTGGTAATTAGTGTATATGAAGATAGAACATATACGTTTATAATCAAGAGTCCACCATGTTCAGTCCTTCTTAAAAAAGCAGCAAACATAGCAAAGGCCTCTGGAGTTCCGAACAAGGAAAAAGTTGGCAAGGTTTCAAGAGAGGACGCAATTGAGATTGCGAAGGTCAAGATGGAAGACCTTAATACAGATGATGTAGAACAGGCCCTAAAGATTGTAAAAGGCACAGCGCGCAGTATGGGCATAGATATCGGATAAAAAATGAGTAAAAGACTTGCAGAAGCAAATAAGCTAGTGGACAAAACAAAGTTGTATGATTTAAGCGAGGCAGTTACTACTTTAAAGAGTGTGCCTACCGCTAAATTTAATGAGAGCATTGATCTTGCTATAAAATTGAATCTTGCGGAAAAAGAATTATCGCAATCTATAAGAGGTTCGGTTGTTCTTCCGCATGGTACCGGAAAGACAATAAAGGTAGCTGTTTTTTGCAAAGATGAGCATGCTCAGAAAGCAAAAGACGCGGGTGCGGATATTGTCGGAGCAGATGATCTGGTTGAAAAGGTAGCAGGTGGTTTTCTGGATTTTGATACAGTTATCGCGATGCCTGAGATGATGAAAGATCTAAGTAAATTAGGCAAGGTTCTGGGGCCTCGTGGACTTATGCCAAGCCCTAAAGCAGGAACAGTAACAATGGATGTAGAGAAAGCTATACAGGAAGTCAGGGCAGGCAAAGTTGAATTTAGGATGGACAAGCTTGGATGCATTAACATGACTATCGCAAAGCTCTCTTTTGAGGTAGAGGCTATAGTAGAAAACACGAAAACTGTGATTGACGCTATTATTCATGTAAGGCCAGCCAATGTAAAGGGTAAGTTCTTAAGAGGTATCTCGATCTCAACAACTATGGGTCCGGGTATCAGGTTAGACGCGTCTAAATATTAATTATAAATTATAGAGGGTTATGATGGAGAAACAACTTAAACCAGGTAGGTTTTTAAAGACCTGCATAGTAAAAGAGTATACTGAAAGGTTAAAGGATTCATCATCTCTATTTGTAACAGATTTTACAGGACTTACAAATAAGCAGATTGAAGCATTAAGAAAAAAGCTTAAGGTTGTATCAAGCAAATATATGATTATCAATAATTCACTTTGTAAGACCGCCCTTCGAGACCTAAAGCTTGACGCGTTAGCGGATTTGGTTGATGGCTCTTGCGCAATAGGCCATACAAGCAGTGATCCGGTCGCTACTTCCAAGGCACTGGTTGATTTTGCGAAGAATAATGAGCGTTTTCAGGTAAAAGGCGGTTATGTTGACGGCGGCATTATTGATGTCGATACGATTAAGGAGCTCGCAGCAATGCCAAGTCGTGAAGTATTGATAGGGCGTCTTGTTGCAGCTATAAATTCCCCAATAGTAGGGCTGGTTTCGGTTTGTTCGGGTGTAATAAAGAAATTGTTATATACAATTAATGATATTATAAGAAAAAGGGAAGAAGATAAATAGTTGATAAATTTTATTTATCAATATTTATTTACAGTTTGACGATTTACAATAAAACGATTCAATACAAGGAGGAATCAAATGGCAGATGAAATAAAAAAGGAAGAGGCACAGGCAGAAGTAAAGGAACAGCCCAAAGAAGAAAAAGAAGGCGCAAAACTTACCATGACAAAAGAGCAGGAAGAGTTTGTATCAAAGATCGAGAATATGTCGGTCATAGAACTCTCATCGCTTGTTAAGGTACTTGAAGAAAAATTTGAAGTTTCCGCACAGGCCCCAATGATGGTTGCGGCAGCGGGAGGAGCAGCGGGCGGAGGAGCAGCGGCAGTAGAAGAAGAAAAGACCGCATTTGATGTAGTGCTTACTGAGATTGGCGCTAATAAGATACAGGTCATAAAAGAGATACGTGCCGTAACCAGCTTAGGCTTAAAAGAAGCAAAGGATCTGGTAGAGGCAGCGCCAAAGGCTATCAAGGAAGGCATTCCTAAGGCAGAGGCAGAAGAGATAAAGAAGAAGGTTGAAGCTACCGGAGCAAAGGTAGAGCTTAAATAGTTCAGCTTGTCTTTAAGTTTGATATTGAGAAGATATAAGCACACGAACTATTAACTAGAGTTAAACAATAGGATTAGCATGACAATGCAGAGAAAAAACTTTTCTAAAGTTAAGCATGCATACCCGATACCTAATCTGTTAGAGGTACAGGTAAATTCATTTAATGATTTTATTCAGGTTGGCGTACCTCGCACCAAGCGTAAAGATCATGGCTTGCAGGAAGTGTTTACCAGTATCTTTCCGATAGAGAGTTACGATGGCAACTGCCACCTTGAGTTTGTAAGTTACTCTCTGGCTAAGCCAAAGTATGATATCGATGAGTGCAAAGTTAGAAGTATGACTTATGCCGCTTCGTTAAAGGTTAAGGTTCGTTTGCGCATGAAAGACTGCATGAAGGAGCAAGAGGTTTATATCGGTGACCTTCCTCTCATGACCCCTGTTGGTACCTTTATAATAAATGGAGATGAAAGGGTTGTTGTGAGTCAGCTCCATCGTTCACCGGGAGTATCATTTGAATCGGAACTGCATCCTAATGGCAAGAAGATATATAGCGCACGGTTAATACCTTACAGAGGCGCGTGGCTTGAATTTGAATTTGACGCATATGACAATCTTCATGCTTATATAGACAGGCGCAAGAAGGTGCTATCTACTGTATTTTTGAGGGCACTTGGATTTTCCGAGGATGAGGACATATTAAGGATCTTCAGTAATATAGTAGAAATAGAAAAGCCTTCTATTTCAGATTTGAATAAATATATCGGCGCAATAGTAGTTTCAGAGGTTGTAGACAATGAGACCGGTCTTACATTAATGCAGCAGAGGGAAAAGATTACAAAGGAATCAGCTGCTAAGGTCGCTTCAGGTTCGGTTGATAGCGTAAAGATTATCGAAAAGCCCTCAGAAGAGATTATCAGTACAATGGCCAAAGATCACGCGAAATCCACAGATGATGCGCTGATAGAGATCTATCGTAAGTTGCGCCCGGGCGATCCTCCTACAATAGAGAGCGCAAAGGCACTTATTGATACATTATTTTTTGACAAGAAGCGATATGATTTGAGCAGGGTTGGCCGTTATATGATGAATAGGAAACTTGACATGAAAGCGCCTCTTGAGCAGAGAGTTCTCGATAACGACACTGTTGTCAAGACTATTAAGAGGTTAGTTGATTTAAAGCTCACAGAGGGGCAGACCGATGATATAGACCACCTTGGCAATAGAAGGGTACGTACTATCGGAGAGTTATTGCTTAATCAATTCAGAATAGGTTTTACGAGATTAGAACGGGCTGTTAAAGAGCGGATGTCGATATATGATCTCGAGAACATTATGCCACACAATCTAATCAACTCAAAGTTGGTCTCAGGTGTTATAAAAGACTTTTTTGGCAGAAGCCAGCTTTCACAGTTTATGGATCAGACCAACCCTCTAGCTGAGATGACCCACAAGAGAAGAGTATCTGCTCTTGGGCCCGGAGGCCTTTCAAGGGAAAGAGCCGGATTTGAGGTGCGAGACGTACATTATTCACATTATGGCAGAGTCTGTCCTATTGAGACACCTGAAGGTCCTAATATCGGGCTTATCGCCTCACTCTCTACATACGCGAGGATAAATGAGTTTGGCTTTATAGAGACGCCGTACTTAAAGGTAGAAAATGGTAAATTAACAAAGAAGGTTGAATATCTTTCCGCTGATGTAGAAGATAATTATTATATAGCCCAGGCTAATTCAAAGGTTGATGCCCAGGGTCGCTTCACAGAGGATATGGTTTTTTGTAGATACAAATCTGATTTTCCAAAAATAGGCCCTAAACAGGTTCAATATATAGATGTTTCTCCAACGCAGTTGGTTAGTGTAGCCGCTAGTATCATACCTTTCTTAGAGCACGATGATGCTAACAGGGCTTTGATGGGATCAAACATGCAGCGCCAGGCAGTGCCTTTGCTCAGAGCACAGGAGCCATTAGTTGGCACCGGCATGGAGGCAAAAGTAGCACGCGATTCAGGCGCTATGGTAATAGCGGCTGCTTCAGGAATTGTAAAGAATATACAATCCGATGAGATACAGGTTGGCGAGAAGGTATATAAACTAAAAAAATATCAGAGATCAAATGCGTCAACATGCGTTAATCAGAGAGCCTTAGTTAAACTTGGACAGAAGGTTAAAGCCGGTGATGTTATTGCTGATGGGGCTGCCACGAACAATGGAGAGCTTGCTCTCGGTTACAACCTTTTGGTAGCCTTTATGCCTTGGAGAGGTTACAATTTTGAGGATGCTATCCTAATAAGCCAAAAGCTTGTAAAAGATGATATGTTTACCTCAATACACATAGAAGAATTTGGTATTGAGGCAAGAGATACCAGACTCGGTCCTGAGGATATAACAAGGGATATACCTAATATCAGCGAAGAGGCCCTTAAGAATCTTGATGAAGAAGGCATAATACACGTAGGCGCGGAAGTAGGCCCCGGTGATATACTTGTAGGTAAGGTCATGCCAAAAAGTGAGACTGAGCTTTCTCCTGAAGAGAAGCTTTTGCGCGCGATTTTTGGCGAAAAGGCTGGTGATGTGCGTGACGCTTCGCTTGTAGTTCCACCGGGAGTAGAAGGCGTGGTTATAGATGTAAAGATATTTTCCAGAAAGCAACAGAGGCCAAAGAGCAAAGATGAACTTACCAAAGAGATTGCTCAAATAGAAGAAGTAAAAGAATATTATGGCTCTCAGATAAAGACGTTAGAACAGGAAAAGATCCTTAAATTGACCAAATTTCTTGTTGGCAAAAAGATTACAAGCTCGTTACTAGATGAGCAGAGCGGGGTAATAGTAGTTGCCGCGGGAAAAATTATCAAGAAAACTGATGTAAAAAAGCTTCCAAAATGTGATATCGCGAGTTTAAAGTTCTCTGTTGAAGAAGCAGAGCTGGAAGAAGAGATAAAGAGGATTATCAAGATATTAGAAGAGCAGATAGAAGATCTGGTCTACGAAGAAGACAGAGAGATAGACAAGATAAAGAGAGGCGATGAACTTCCTCCGGGAGTACTGAAGAAGGTGGTTGTTAATGTTGCCAATAAGCGTAAGGCATCGGTCGGCGATAAGATAGCGGGTCGTCATGGAAACAAAGGGGTTATCGCGAAAATCCTGCCTGAAGAAGACATGCCATACCTCCCTGATGGCACACCTGTAGAGATTGTTTTAAACCCCCTAGGCGTTCCTTCTCGAATGAATGTAGGGCAGTTGCTTGAGACCCATCTTGGTTGGGCAGCTCAATTATTGGGCATCAAGATAGCTTCACCGGTATTTGATGGCGCGTCTGAGGAAGAGATAAGAGTGCAGATGAAGAAAGCCAATCTGCCGGAAACAGGTAAAGTTGTATTGTATGATGGCTTAACTGGTGAGGCTTTTGATCAGGAGATAACAGTAGGCTATATATATATGATGAAATTAGCGCATTTAGTAGATGACAAGATCCATGCCCGCTCTATCGGGCCATATTCCTTAGTTACGCAACAGCCGCTTGGAGGAAAAGCGCAGTTTGGCGGGCAAAGGTTTGGTGAGATGGAAGTATGGGCATTGGAAGCATACGGTGCCGCGTATACCTTGCAGGAGCTTCTGACTGTAAAGAGCGACGATGTTATGGGCAGAACGCGGATGTATGAGTCCATAGTCAAGGGAGAGAACGCATTGCCACCAGGTACACCGGAATCCTTTAACGTTCTTGTAAAAGAGTTACAGAGCCTTGGCCTTGATGTTAAGACAGAGAAAAAGGGACAGGCAAAATAGTTAACCGTTACATACGGAGTAGATAAATGAGTTCAGATGTAAAATTTGATTCAGTTAGCATAAGCATAGCGTCTCCGGAAGTGATAAAGTCATGGTCTAAGGGAGAAGTTAAGAAGCCTGAAACCATAAATTATCGTACATTGCGCCCGGAAAAAGACGGACTCTTTTGCGAGAGGATATTCGGCCCTGTAAGAGACTGGGAATGCAGCTGTGGTAAATATAAACGCATCAAGCATAAAGGTATTATATGTGATCGTTGTGGCGTAGAAGTGACTCTGTCAAAAGTCAGACGCGAGAGAATGGGTCACATAGAGCTTGCTGCACCTGTTTCGCATATCTGGTTTTTTAAGGTCGTGCCTTCAAGGATCGGAACACTCCTTGGTATAACACTTAGAGAGCTTGAGAAAGTCCTTTACTACGAAGAGTATATAGTTATAGATCCGGGTGAAACAGGACTGAAGGAAAGAGAACTGCTAAACGATGAGAAGTACCGCCAGTATAGTCAAGAGTATAAAGATGGGTTTAAGGCTATGATGGGCGCTGAGGCGGTAAAAGAGATACTTAAGAAAGTCGACCTAGCGAAATTATCAACTAAAACTAACAAAGATTTTAGAAGCTCAAAAGGCGAGCAGAGTCAGAAGAGATTAGCGAAGATACTTAAAATCGTTGAGCAGTTCAAGCAGAGCGATAATAACCCTGAGTGGATGATAATGAATATGATACCTGTCATACCTCCGGATCTCCGTCCTTTAGTGCCTCTTGATGGTGGACGTTTTGCTACTAGCGATCTAAACGATCTTTACAGGAGAGTAATTAACAGGAATAATCGCTTAAAGAAGCTTATGGATCTTAAGGCACCAGAGGTTATTATAAGAAACGAAAAAAGGATGCTGCAGGAGGCGGTTGACGCGCTTTTTGATAATGGTAGACACGGCAGGCCCGTACTTGGTACCGGAAATCGGCCATTAAAGTCTTTAAGTGATATGCTAAAGGGTAAGCAGGGGCGGTTTAGGCAGAACCTTTTGGGCAAGAGAGTAGATTATTCAGGAAGATCTGTTATTGTAATAGGACCAGAATTAAAGCTGCATCAGTGCGGGCTTCCTAAGAAGATGGCACTGGAGCTCTTTGAGCCTTTTATTATAAAGAAGCTAAAAGAACGTGGATTTGTGCATACTATTAAGAGTGCCAAGAGAATGGTAGAAAAGGCAAAGCTTGAGGTGTGGGATATACTTGAAGAGGTTATAGCTGATCATCCGATAATGCTCAACAGAGCCCCAACCCTGCACAGACTTGGCATACAGGCTTTTCAGCCGGTTTTGATAGAGGGAAAGGCCATAAGAATTCATCCTCTTGTGTGTTCAGCATTTAATGCTGATTTTGATGGTGACCAGATGGCTGTTCATGTGCCACTTTCCATAGAGGCACAGATGGAGACGCGTCTTTTGATGATGGCATCAAATAATATATTCTCACCATCCAGCGGTGAGCCCATAGTTGCGCCTACTCAGGACATAGTTATAGGGTTGCATTATATTACCAAGGAGAGTAAGGGGAAGCCCGGAGAAGGCATGGTATTTGCTTCTATGGATGAGGTTATATCTGCTTACGATGATAACCAGGTGCATATACACGCTCTTATCAAGGTAAGGATGGATGGTAGCCCTATTCTTATCACAACAACGCCGGGTAGAATAATTTTAAATAAGGTTTTGCCTGAGAATCTGCCGTTTTTTAATGATATTATTAACAAGAAGAAAATATCGGATCTGATAACGACTTCTTATAAGCAGTTTGGCCATAGCAGGACTGTGACGCTTTTGGATGATTTAAAAACCTTAGGCTTTACATGGGCAACAAAAGCAGGGCTCTCTATATCAGTGGATGACTTAAAGCTTTTGCCAGAGAAGAAGAAGATAATAGCTGATGCCCAGAAACAGGTAAATGATGTCCAGGCTCAATACAGGAAAGGTATTATTACGGACCGCGAACGTTATAATAAGATAGTGGATATCTGGACACATGTTACAGATATCATTTCAGAGAAGGTTATAGATAATCTAGGAGAGTTTAATCCTATATTTATGATGGCAGATTCAGGCGCTCGTGGTTCGAGGCAGCAGATAAGACAGCTTGCTGGAATGAGAGGCCTTATGGCAAAGCCATCCGGAGAGATCATTGAACACCCTATTACCGCTAACTTCCGTGAAGGTCTTACCGTACTTGAATATTTTATATCAACGCATGGTGCGCGAAAAGGTTTGGCTGATACAGCGCTAAAGACCGCGGATTCAGGCTATTTGACTAGAAGACTTGTTGATGTTGCTCAGGATGTAATTATAAATGAGGATGATTGCAACACATTAAATGGTATACTTATCAGCGCTATTATAGAGGGTGATGAAGTTGTGGTTAGCCTTAAGGAACGAATTATAGGAAGAGTAGCATGTGATAACATAGTTGATATCATTACAGATGAATTAATTGTTGAAGCCGGCAAAGAGATAGATGAAGAAAAGGCAGAGTGCATAGAGACAGCAGGTATAGAGCGCATAAGGATAAGAAGTGTTTTGACTTGTGAAGCGAAGAAAGGCGTCTGTGTTAAATGCTATGGACGCAATCTAGCGACATTCAGGCTTGTAGAAAAGGGTGAGGCTATCGGTATAGTAGCGGCTCAGTCTATTGGGGAGCCGGGAACACAGCTTACTATGAGAACATTCCATATAGGTGGTACAGCAAGCAGGGTTATTGAACAGGCATTCATAAAATCTAAAAACGATGGTATAGTTAAATATCATAATCTACGAACAGTGGAAAAGACTAGTACGCAGGAGATTATAGTATTAAATCGCAATGGCCAGGTATCTATAAATGACGAAAGCGGTAGAGAATTCGAGCGTTACCCGATTCCTCATGGAGCTATTATCGCTGTCAGAGAAAATAAGCCGGTCAAGAAGGACGCGATATTTGTAAAATGGGATCCTTATATGTCCCCGATACTTACCGAGATGGCAGGGACTATCAGGTTCGAGGATGTAAAAGAAGGCGTTACTATGCGCCAGGAGATGGATCCTCAAACCAAGCTTACCGATACGGTTATAATAGAACATAAGGGTGAATATCACCCGCAGATTGTTATACAGAATGATAAGAAAGAAGTAGCCGCTTTATACCCTATACCGGCAGGCGCTCATATATTGGTAAAAAATGGTTCCCAGGTTAAAGCAGGTGAGCTTCTTGCAAAGACTCCTCGTGTTGTTACAAAGACAAGAGATATTACAGGTGGGCTTCCAAGAGTAGCGGAGCTGTTCGAGGCGCGTAGGCCAAAAGATCCCGCGATAATCAGTGAGATAGATGGTATTGTCGAGTTCGGTGGGTCGAAGAAGGGGCAAAGAAGGATAATAGTAAAGAGTTCTACAGACATGACGAAAGAATACCTGATTCCGCATGGCAAACATCTTAATGTTTACAAGGGTGACAGGGTTTATGCTGGCCAGCAGCTGATAGACGGACCGGTTGTCCCACAGGACATTCTTAAGGTTTCGGGAGATAAGTCGCTTCAGGAATATCTGGTAAATGAGGTCCAGGAGGTGTATCGTCTCCAGGGTGTAAAGATAAATGATAAGCATATAGAGGTTATAGTAAGGCAGATGTTAAAGAAGGTAAGAGTAGATGATCCGGGAGATACGGACTTTTTGGTTGGTTCCAATGTTGATAGGGTAGTTTTTCAGGAAGGCAACCAGAAGGCTTTGAAGAAGAAAAAGAAGCCCGCGAAAGCAACGCCTATACTTCTTGGCATAACAAAGGCATCATTAAGCACAGAGAGTTTTATATCTGCGGCTAGTTTTCAGGAGACGACGCGCATACTTACAGAGGCCGCTTCAAGCGGGAAGGTGGATAACCTCCTGGGATTAAAAGAAAACGTGATAATGGGGCATCTTGTTCCTGCTGGTACAGGATTCCCGGAGAATAGAAACATAGAGCTTATAAAGAAAGTGGATAGTTTAAAAAAGAAAAAGCTGGAATCGGATAATCAGGAAGTAGAGAGTGTAGAAAAAAAATAGTCAGGTAAGGCCTAAGCCCCTGCGAGGAGTAATTAAAAAATATGCCAACGATAAATCAGTTGATAAGAAAAGGTAGGAAAGCCATAACAACAAAGACAAAGTCACCTGCTCTGAAGGGTTCGCCCCAGAAAAGAGGCGTATGTCTTCAAGTAAAGACCCAGACGCCTAAAAAGCCTAACTCAGCGTTAAGAAAGATAGCTAGGGTAAGGCTTACTAATGGTATAGAGGTTACAGCTTATATACCGGGAGAAGGGCATAACCTGCAGGAGCATTCAATCGTTCTTGTCAGAGGCGGCAAGGTAAAGGACCTTCCAGGGGTAAGGTATCACATAGTTAGAGGTATACTTGATACCCAGGGGGTAGCAAACAGAAAGAATAGCCGTTCAAAGTATGGGGGCAAGAGGCCAAAACCAGGCGCTGCTCCCGCGGCGTAAGTAATATTATAGATAACCGTAGACCTAACTGAGCTTTAGAAGGATAATATAATGAGAAGAAGAAGGGCAGAAAAAAGAAAAGTATTGCCAGATCCTAAATATAAATCAGAGTTGATATCAAAATTTATAAATATTGTAATGGAGAGAGGCAAGAAAGCTACCGCTGAGAGAATTGTTTATGATGCCTTTGCGGGTTTACAGGAAAAGACCGGCAAGGATAACGCATTGGAACTTTTCCAGCAGGTCTTGGATAACGTAAGGCCGATGCTCGAGTTGAAATCAAGGCGTGTTGGCGGTGCGACTTATCAGGTACCTATAGAAGTAACGCATGCGCGTGGTATAACTATAGCTATGCGCTGGATAAGAAACTTTGCCAGGCTTCGTAAAGGGAGCCCGATGAGCGACAGGTTAACAAGCGAGTTTTTTGACGCTTATCAGAAACAGGGAGCAGCGGTAAAGAAGAAGGAAGATACACACAAGATGGCAGAGGCTAACAAGGCATTCAGCCACTTTAAATGGTAAATTTCGATTATAGGTTTTCGGTTAGCGGTTATAACCGGACACTGAATACCAGATACCCGACACCGAAATTATGATAACATTATTAGAGAGACCTAAAAGAATAGAAACCATGGCACAAGATAAGTCTTTATATAAATTGAGAAATATTGGAATCATGGCGCATATTGACGCTGGTAAGACTACCACTACTGAGAGAATTCTTTATCTTACGGGTAGGATTTACAGGGTCGGTGGCGTTGATGATGGAACCGCTACCATGGACTGGATGAAGCAGGAGCAGGAGAGAGGTATAACTATAACTTCGGCTAGCACAGCATGCAAATGGAAAGATTACGATATTAATATTATTGATACACCGGGGCATGTTGATTTTACAGTTGAGGTTGAGAGGTCATTACGCGTTCTTGACGGCGGGATAGTTGTTTTCTGCGCGGTTGGTGGAGTGGAGCCACAGAGTGAGACCGTATGGAGACAGGCAGACAGATATAAGGTTCCCAGAATAGCTTATATAAATAAGATGGATCGCACAGGAGCTGACTTTTTTGCTGTTGAAAAACAGATAAAGGATTACCTTGGAGCTAACGCTGTTTCTATACAGATACCAATGGGTTCAGAGGCAAGCTTTAAGGGCATGATCGATCTTGTGAATCTTAAGGCTATTATATATAAAGACGAGGAATCGGATAATTTTGATATAGTTGATATCCCTGATGAATATCTTCAGCAGGCACGGGATTACAGGCATAAATTGCTTGAGGCGATTGCGGATATTGACGAAAGCATCATGGACAAATATGTACAGGATGAAAATAGTATTACGGTAGATGAGATAAAGTGCTCTTTAAGGCAGGGTGTTTTGAAGGCAAAGATACTACCTGTCTTATGCGGGTCTTCACTTAAAAATAAAGGTGTTGAGTTTCTTATGGACGCTGTATGCGATTACCTGCCATCTCCGCTTGATGTACCGCCTTTAGAAGGTATAGATCCAAAAGACGAGTCGATTAAAAAATGCCGGCCCGATAAAGACGAACCATTTGTCGCTCTCGCGTTTAAGATAGTATCTGACCCGTATGTCGGAAAATTGACATATTTCAGGGTTTATTCAGGTCAGTTTACATCAGGTACTTATATATATAACGCGTCAAAGGATAAAAAGGAAAGAATAGGTAAGATTGTAAGAATGCATGCGAATAAGCAGGAGATAGTAGAGACTGTATATCCGGGTGATATCGCGGCAGCAGTCGGGCTAAAAGAGACTAAGACAGGAGATACTCTTTGTACTGAGAAGAGCCCTGTTGTGTTAGAGAGAATAAGTTTCCCGGATCCGGTACTTTTTATGGCTATTGAACCAAAATCCAAGCAAGATCAGGACAAGCTAGGCATAGTTCTTAAGAAGATTGAGGAAGAGGACCCTTCTTTTTATGTAAAGTATAATTCTGATACAGGACAGACGATTATCGCGGGTATGGGTGAATTACATCTAGATGTTATAGTAAACAGAATGGCACAGGAGTTTGGCCTGAAAGCAAATACAGGTAAACCTGAGGTTGCATATAAAGAGACCATAAAAAATCGCACAAGTTCTGTAGGCAAGTTTGTGCAACAGACAGGTGGCCATGGTCAATACGGGCATGTTGTTTTCGATGTAGAGACCGGTGAGAGGGGAACAGGAGTTGTATTTGAAAGCAGGATTAAGGGTGGAGTTATACCTCGCGAGTTTATACCTGCTGTAAAAACAGGCGTATTGGAAGCTGCTAGAAATGGTGTTTTAGCCGGATATCCCGTTACTGACATACATGTTAAGCTTATAGATGGCTCCTATCATGATGTAGATTCATCGGAAATGGCTTTTAAGGCAGCAGCCTCTCTTGGCCTAAATGACGCTCTGCGAAAAGGCTCTTCAATGCTTTTGGAGCCTGTTATGAATATAGAGATAATTGTTCCGGAGGATTATTTAGGAGATGTTATAGCGGATTATAACTCACGCAGAGGAAAGATTGAATCCATAAAACCCAGAGTCAATCTACAGGTAGTAAAGGGTTTTATTCCGCTTGCGGAGACTTTTGGATACGCTACCGCGTTGCGCAGTTTGACCCAGGGAAGAGGCACATATATCATGGAACCTGCTTATTATAATGAGGTCCCATCATTTATAGCTGAAAAGATCGTTAGTTTAGGATAAAAAAGGAGTAACAATGGCAAAGGAAAAATTTTTACGAACAAAACCACATCTTAATATAGGTACAATAGGCCACGTAGATCATGGCAAGACAACTCTTACTTCAGCGATTACAATGTGTCTTAGCAAGAAGGGTCAGGCTGAGGTACGTTCATTTGATTCTATTGATAAGGCCCCTGAAGAGAAAGAGCGCGGTATAACTATCGCTATAGCTCACGTTGAGTATGAGACAGACAATCGTCATTATGCCCACGTTGATTGCCCGGGTCACGCTGATTATATCAAGAACATGATAACAGGTGCCGCTCAGATGGATGGAGCTATTCTGGTTGTATCCGCAGCTGACGGACCTATGCCTCAGACAAGAGAGCATATCCTTTTAGCGCGCCAGGTTAACGTTCCTTCAGTTGTTGTATATCTTAACAAAGTAGATATGGTAGATGATCCGGAGCTTCTTGACTTGGTAGAGCTTGAGATAAGAGAACTTCTTTCTAAATATGAATTCCCAGGGGAGAAGATACCGATAGTAAAAGGTTCAGCCTTAAAGGCCATGGAATGCGGCTGCGGTAAAGATGATTGCGATAGCTGTAAATCTATAACAGAGCTTATGAAGGCAGTAGATGAGAGTATACCGACCCCAAAAAGAGACGTCGAAAAGCCATTCCTTATGGCTGTTGAAGACGTCTTTTCTATTACAGGTCGTGGTACCGTAGCAACAGGAAGAATCGAAAGAGGTATCGTAAAGGTAAGTGAGAATATCGAGATAATCGGAATGCGCCCTGAGGCTCAGAAGTCTGTTGTAACGGGTGTTGAGATGTTCAGGAAGCTTCTTGATGAAGGCCAGGCCGGAGACAACGTAGGAATACTCTTAAGAGGAACAGATAAGAAGGATATAGAGCGTGGTATGGTACTTGCAAAGCCAGGTTCTATTACTCCTCATACAACGTTTAACGCAGAGGTGTATATCTTAACAAAGGAAGAGGGCGGACGTCATACACCTTTCTTTAATGGATACCGTCCACAGTTCTACTTCAGAACCACAGACGTAACCGGTATAGCAAAACTCGCTGAAGGCGTTGAGATGGTAATGCCTGGCGACAAAGTGACTATGGAAATAACATTGATAACACCTATCGCTATGGAAAAAGAGCTTCGTTTTGCTATCAGAGAAGGCGGAAGGACAGTTGGCGCTGGTGTTATAAGCGAGATAATTAAATAATATGAAAACAGAACAGAAAATAAGAATAAGGCTTAAGGCCTATGATCACAGGATTCTTGATCAGGCAACAGCGGATATTGTTGAGACCGCAAAAAGGACGGGTGCTAGAATAGTTGGCCCGATACCTTTGCCTACGAGAAGAGAAGATTATACGGTTTTGAGAGGCCCGCACGTTGACAAAAAGTCAAGAGATCAGTATCAGCTTAAGACGCATAAACGCCTGATCGATATCTTTGACCCGACCGCAAGGACAATAGATGCTCTTAGAAAATTGGATCTAGCGGCTGGTGTTGATGTTGAAATAAAGTAAATGAGCACATAAGTTACACCTGCTTGCAGATGTAACTTATAAGTGCGAATTTATCCTGAGAATGCGAAACATTCGAAGGATCTAAGTTTACAACCAAACACGGATATAATTTTATGATTAATGGCATTTTAGGAAAAAAATTAGGCATGACGCAGATTTACAGCAAAGACGGTGATGTTATACCTGTAACTGTAATAGAGGCAGGTCCTTGTACGATATTGCAGGTCAAGACAAAGGCTCATGATGGTTACACTTCAGCGCAGATGGGTTTTGATATCAGGAAAGAAAGCCGGACCAATAAGCCCCAGATGGGAAGATTTAAGAAGCTTAAGGTAGAGCCAGTCTCTTTTATCAAGGAAATAATCGTTGATAACGTTGATGAGATTAAGGCTAAAGATAGCATAACAGTAGAGATGTTTACCCCGGGTGATTATGTAGATATTACAGCCTCTACTATCGGAAAAGGTTTTCAGGGTGGTGTAAAACGCTGGAATTGGTCACGCGGTCCGATGTCTCATGGCTCCAGGTCCCACAGGGCTCCGGGTTCTATCGGAGTTACAGATCCGCCGCGTGTTCTTAAGGGCAAGCATCTCCCCGGACATATGGGCAACAAGAAATTCACTGTTCAGGGTCTCGAGGTAGTAGAGTCAGATAAGGAAAAGAGCCTCCTGCTTGTTAAAGGTGCTGTACCCGGTGCAAAGAACGGTTATTTGATTATCAATAAATCCAAGAAGAAAAAGAAGAAGGTTCTTAAGCCAAAGGTTGACCAGGCTCCTAAGAAGATTAATCCGCTTAAGCAGAGCAAGAAGAACATGAAGAAATAGGTGATATATGACTAATATAACAGTTCTAGATAATAAAGGTAAGAAGGTAGATACTCTTGGATTGAATGAAAAAATATTCAATGGCAGGGTAAATAAGGCTATGTTGCAACAGGTCGTTATAATGTACCTTGCGAATCAACGTAAATCTTTTGCGAAAGTGAAGCAGAAGGATGAGGTGCGTGGCGGCGGTAGAAAACCATGGAGGCAGAAGGGCACAGGAAGGGCTAGAGCAGGTAGCATACGTTCACCCCTATGGAGAGGCGGAGGAGTAACATTTGGACCTGAACCAAAAGATTGGCATTATCAGGTTCCGAAAAAGATTAAGGGCAATGCTTTATTATCTTCTTTTAACGCAAAGTTTAAAGAAAATAGCATTACTATAATTGACGAGTTTAAGCTTGAATCACATAAGACAAAAGATATGCTAAGTATACTTAAAGCGCTCAAGCTTGATACTGATAAGGTGATTATTATTTCAGGCAAGTCCAATATTAACCTGTTAAGAGCTGCTAAAAATATTAAGAAGGTTGTCCTTGTCAGGGCAGAAGATATAAACGCCTATCAGGTCTTAGTTAATGATAAGATCCTGCTTGAAAAAGAAGCCCTGCAGATTATTGAGAAGCGTCTAACGCGTAAAGTTTCACACAGTAAAGCGCAAATCTCCAGTACCCCAGGCGAGGCTGTGAAGCCAGATAAAAAGGTGATATAAAATGTATGAGAGCCCGCATGATATAGTGAAGAGCTTGTTAAGAACTGAAAAAGGCACACGCCTTCTGATTGAGAACAAGTATATGTTTTGGGTAAGTGATAAATCCAATAAGATACAGATTAAGAAAGCGGTTGAGGAGATTTATAAGGTACATGTTACAGGAGTAAATACCCTTGGTGTTAAGCCTAAACCAAAACGTGTGCGATATAAGCTAGGTAAGACCTCTCCGTGGAAGAAGGCGATGGTAACACTTAAAAGCGGCGATTCTATAGAGATGGCAACTAGTTAATTTTCAATATTAAAGGATAAAGCAAAATGAGAATGAAGACAAAGAAACCAATTACACCGGGGCAGAGGTGGGCTACAGTTGCGTCTTTTCAGGAGTTGACCACAGATAAACCTTATAAGCCATTAACAGTAGCCTTAAGAAGTAAAGGTGGCAGAAATTCAAATGGCAGGGTAACGATGAGGTATAGAGGCGGTGGCCATAAAAGAAGACTGCGGCTAATAGACTTTAAGAGGGATAAGTTTGATATTCCGGCAACAGTGTTAACCATAGAATATGATCCAAACCGTTCTGCAAGAATCGCGCTTGTTGAATATAAGGATGGTGAAAAGCGCTATATTGTAGCTCCGGTAGGGCTTGTAGTAGGAGCGGAGATAATATCAGGCAAAGAAGTTGATATGAAGGTCGTCGGTAATACTACATCATTGCGCAGGATACCACCTAGTACACAGATACATAATGTCGAATTGGCCAAGGGTAAAGGCGGGCAGATCGTGCGTAGTGCGGGTGCTTCAGCTCAGATCATGGCTAAGGATGGCAAATACGCCCATCTTCGCTTACCATCTAGTGAGATAAGATTAGTAGACCTTGATTGTAACGCGACAATAGGTCAGATAGGCAATATAGAGCACGACAGTATCTCGCTTGGTAAAGCGGGACGTAGCAGGTGGCTTGGCAGAAGGTCAAAGGTAAGAGGTGTCGCGATGAACCCGGTAGACCATCCGCATGGCGGAGGAGAAGGAAAAACATCCGGTGGAAGGCATCCTTGTACGCCTTGGGGTAAGCCTACAAAGGGATACAAGACCAGAAAAAAGAAAAAGAGTTCAAACAAATTCATAGTTAAGCGAAGAAAAAGTAAAAAGGAGTAGAAATTGGGAAGATCACTTAAAAAAGGACCGTACGCTGATCCAAGGCTTATTGAAAAGGTCGAAAAGATAAAGAGGCTTGGAGACAGGAAACCTATAAAAACATGGTCGCGCAGGTCTACTATACTGCCGGATTTTATAGGGTTAACATTTTCTATTCATAATGGAAAGAGTTTTGTGTCAGTCTTTATAACTGAGAACATGGTTGGCCATAAACTTGGAGAGTTTGCGCATACCAGGTTATTTAGAAAACATGGTTCACATACTGATAAAACCGCAGCACTTAAGTAGAGGAAACGCAAAAGATGATATCAAAGGCAGTTGCAAAATATCTAAGAATTTCGCCTAGAAAGGTAAGGACTGTAATAGCCCTTATTAAGAACAAGCATGTGGACGAAGCTATTGGGATCCTGAATCTTACAAACAAGAAAGCCGCGTTTTTACTTCTTAAGGTTTTGAATTCAGCAATTGCCAATGCAAAGCGTTTTCCGAATACGCATCAGGAGCACTTATACATTTCAGATATATACGCTGATGGTGGCCCACTTTTAAAGAGGACCAGAGCAGAAGCTATGGGGCGCGCCAGCGTAATAAGAAAGACAACGTCTCATATTACTATAGTGCTTGAGTTGGAGCAGCCTAAGGTCACAGAGCAGGTAACGCAGGATAAAAAATTAAAAACAAAGAGTAAAAAAACAACCAAGGAAGCACCCGCAAATAAAAAAGCACCAGCTAAAATACATAAGAAAAAAGAGATTAAAAAGAAAACTGGAAAAAGTTAAAAAGCTTCCGCCGAAGGCGGATCAGCCTATGGCTGAAGAGAAGGAGTAAAAAGTGGGGCATAAATCACACCCGTACGGATTGAGAGTCGGCTTTATATATACATGGAAATCTCGATGGTTCGCGAAGAAAAAAGATTTTTCTGGCCTACTCTTAGAAGATATCAAGATAAAGAAATACGTTCTTAAAACATTTAAGACCGCGGCTATCTCAAAGATCGAGATCGAAAGAGCCAGCGGCAGAGTTAGAGTCATAATCTTTAGTGCTAGGCCGGGTATAATTATAGGCCGTAAAGGTGCTGATATAGACAGGCTCAGAGAAGAATTGAATAAGATGACTGACAAAGAGATATACATTGATATAAAAGAGATAAAGAAGCCATATATGGAGGCCCAACTTGTAGCTGAGAATATAGCCTATCAGCTCGAGAAGAGAATAGCTTTTAGGCGAGCTATGAAGCGGGCTTTACAGCAGGCGATGGAGAGCGGCGCCGGAGGTATAAAGCTCCAGTGCGCAGGAAGATTAGGGGGGGCGGAGATTGCCCGTACTGAAGGCTACAGACGTGGTAGCATACCATTGCAGACTTTCAGGGCAGATATAGATTATGGTTTTACCGAAGCTCATACTACTTATGGGTGTATCGGAGTTAAAGTGTGGATATATAAAGGCGACATACTGCCTGAAAAAAGCAAAGCGAAGGAGTTGGTTCAAGATGGTCTTGATGCCCAAAAGAGTTAAATATCGTAAAGCCCATAGAGGACGTCGCTGCGGTATGGCAACGTCAGGAAACGCTGTATGCTTTGGTGAACACGGACTTCAGGCGCTTGAGAACGCTTGGCTTACCAATACCCAGATAGAGGCTGCTCGTGTCGCGTTGACAAGACACACAAATAGAGGCGGCAAGATATGGATAAGGGTTTTTCCTGATAAGCCGGTAACTAAGCAGGCGGCTGAGACAAGAATGGGCAAAGGTAAAGGTATGCCTGAGACATGGGTAGCTGTTATTAGAAGAGCACGTATCCTGTTTGAGATAGAAGGGCTACCGGAAGAGCTGGCACGCGAAGCGATGAGACTGGCTGCGAGCAAGCTGCCCTTTAGGACTAAATTCACATCCAGGAGACACATATGAAGCCCCAGGACTTAAGGAATATGACAAAGGATGAACTTAATCATAAGGTGCTATCCTTAAAACAAGAGCTTTCAAAATTTCTGTTTCAGGCAAAAACAGGTACTATTGAAAATTCAGCTAATATCTCTCGTATAAAGAAAGATGTAGCGAGAATTAAGACAATCTTAAAGGAAGAATCTTATGCAAAATGACAAAAAAGAGATAACCACATCGCGCAAGCAGTTGATAGGGCTTGTTTCCAGTGATAAGATGGATAAGACAATCGTAGTGAAGGTGATGAGATTGACTAAGCATGCTATGTATAAAAAAATTATTAAAAGATACGCTAAATTCAAGGTTCATGATGAAAAGAACGTGGCTAAGCTTGGTGATACTGTAAAGATAATAGAGACCAGGCCTCTCTCAAAAGAAAAGAGATGGCGCCTGCAGGAAGTAGTGGAGGCGAGGCAATAATGATACAGATGAGAACAATATTAGATGTTGCTGATAATACCGGGGCAAGAAAGGCATCGTGCATTAAGGTCCTTGGGCGTTCAGCCAAGCGCTATGCCCATATAGGTGACATTATAGCGTGCAATATTAAGGAGTCAACGCCTGAGGCAACAGTTAAAAAGGGAGAGGTTGTAAAGGCTGTTATTGTAAGGACCCGTCATCCTATAAGCAGGAAAGATGGTTCGCGTTTAAAGTTTGATAAGAACGCGTGTGTTATTATTGATGGTACAGGTAATCCGCTCGGCACAAGAATCTTTGGCCCTATTGCCCGTGAATTACGGGAGAGAGAATTTATGAAGATAGTATCATTAGCACCTGAGGTAATATAAGGATTAAGCATGAAGATAAAGAAAAATGATGTGGTTAAAGTAATAGCAGGTAAGGATAAAGGAAAAACCGGTAAGGTGCTTAAGATGTTTCCGGCAAATAGCAAGATTATTGTTGAGGGTATCAATTATCTTAAAAAGCATACTAGGAAGACCCAGGAAAACCCTAAAGGCGGCGTTATCCAGAAGGAGAACGCTATTAATATTTCTAACGTTGCGATGATCTGTACAAGGTGCAGCAAGCCTGCCAGAGTAGGTTTTACTCAGTTATCAGATGGTAAAAAGGTAAGGATCTGCAAGAATTGTAAAGAGACAATATAGAGAATGGTGGATAGTATGAATGCTGGTATAGAAATAGCTAAGAAGTCAAGATTACAGGATAAATATACTAATGAAATAGTTCCGGCTATGATAACGAAGTTTGCTTACAAGAATAAGTTTCAAGTTCCATGCATTACAAAGATCACTGTTAATATGGGTATAGGTTTAGGTGCGCAGGATGCAAAGCTTGTCGAGGATGCTCAAAAGGAGCTGGCTCAACTTGTGGGCCAGATGCCTATTATGACCAGGGCCAAGAAGGCTATCTCGAATTTTAAGCTCAGAAAAGGCCTGCCTATCGGTTGTTGCGTAATACTACGCGGCAAGAAGATGTACGAGTTTTTTGACCGTTTAATTAATGTAGCATTGCCTAGAATTAGAGATTTTCGTGGTATATCACTAAAATCTTTTGATGGGAATGGCAATTATTCACTTGGTATAACCGAACATACTATCTTTCCTGAACTTGACATTGATAAGGTAACTAATGTTAGAGGTATGACAGTAACATTGACCATTGTTAGATCTAATGTTGAGGCGTCAAAGGAACTTTTAAAACTGTTCGGTATGCCTTTTGCACAGAAATAGGAGTTTAGATTGGCTAAAAAAGCATTAATAGAGAAGCAGAAACGTAAGCCCAAATTCAGCGTGCGTGCTTATAATCGTTGCATGCTTTGCGGAAGACCTCGTGGCTTTATCAGGCGGTTTGGCTTATGCAGGATATGTTTTAGAGAGATGGCGTCACGCGGAGAGATACCAGGAGTTACAAAGGCAAGTTGGTAGTCTTTTCGGTTTACGGTGTTAGGTGCGCGGTGTATAGCCGATAACCAACAGCCGAAAACCTAAAAACTGAACTAAGGAGCAATAATGTCACAAACAGATACAACAGCTGATTTTATAACGATTATCAGAAACGCTTCTTCTGTAAAGAAGGAAAACCTGGAATGCCCTTTATCAGGTATGCGTAAATCAATATGTGAAATATTGAAAAGAGAAGGTTTTATACGTGATTACAGGGTTCTTAAAGATAGCCGTCAGGGCAAGTTAAGGTTATATCTTAAGTACTCTGCTGATAAATTGAAGACCCCGGCAATAACTAATTTGAAGAAGATATCAAAATCAGGATTACGTATCTACAAAAAGTCTGAGGATCTACCGGAGGTTTTGGGCGGTAGAGGTATAGCTATTATATCAACGTCAAAAGGCGTGTTAACAGACAGTGAATGTCGCAAATCTAATATCGGCGGAGAACTTCTCTGCCACGTTTGGTAAGGAGAATTATGTCACGCGTTGGAAAACAGCCTATAAAAATACCAGCCGGAGTTAAGGTAGCTATAGACAAGGAACTAGTAAAAGTTGAGGGGCCTAAGGGCAAACTCGATTTTAGCTTTCCTTATGGTGTAAAGGTAGAAGTCAAGGATGATCAGATTATAGTAACCAGGTTATCAGATATTAAGGACCACAGGATGAAGCATGGCCTTGTGCGTGCGCTTATTAATAACATGGTTCTTGGTGTAACAGAGGGTTTTACAAAAGAGCTTGAGATTCAGGGAGTTGGTTTTAAGGCTCAGCTAAATGAAAAAAAACTGGTTCTTAATCTAGGGTTCTCACATCCTATAGAGTATGATATCCCCGAAGGGATTACTATTGAAACGCCTAAGCCGACACAGATAACCCTTAAAGGGATAGATAAGCAACAGGTTGGCCAGGTTGCCGCGGAGATCCGACTCTTTTACAAGCCAGAGCCTTATAAGGGCAAAGGCATAAGGTATGTTGGTGAGTATGTCAGAAAGAAGGCAGGTAAGACCGTAGCTTGATCAGGTAAAGGTAGAGGTAGAGGATAAATAAAAATGCAGAAAAAACGTATAAGACAAAGAGAGATAAGACATAAGCGGGCAAGAAAGAAAATAATAGGTACAGACCAGCGGCCTAGGCTTTGTGTATATAGGTCACTGAAGAACCTATCCGCGCAGGTGATAAATGATGTTGATGGAAAGACTATTGTGTCTGTATCAACATTTGGCAAAGATGTGAAAAATAGCGCAGCTTGCGGTGGCAACGTAAAGGCCGCTGTCTTACTTGGTAAGTTAGTAGCTGAGAAGGCTAAGGAAAAGGATATAACAAAAGTCGTATTTGATAAAGGTGGACTCCTTTTTCATGGTAGGATAAAGGCTTTTGCTGATTCAGCGCGAAAAACAGGCTTGATGTTTTAGAAAATTTAGGAGGATATTGTTTTGGCGGAAGAGAAGACAGATAATAATATAAAGATGAATCCGGAACCGGATAAAAAGGCAGTAGAGATAAAAAAGATTTTGCCAAAAGAACCGGCATCCGCGCCTGCTAAAGAGCAGCAGGATGAGATGTTTGAAAAGGTTCTTAAGATCAACCGTACTTCTAAGGTTACAAAAGGTGGTAAGAAGATAGGTTTTAGCGCGCTGGTTGTAGTCGGTGATAGGAAAGGCCATGTAGGGTATGGTTTTGGCAAGGCCAATGAAGTTGCCGACGCGATTAAGAAGGGATTAAATGACGCGCGCAAGACGATGTTTAGCGTAACGCTTAAGGGCTCAACCATTCCTCATGAGGTTATCGGTGTTTATGGAGCCGGCAGGGTATTGTTAAAGCCAGCTGGTGAGGGAACAGGTGTAATAGCCGGTGGAGCCACAAGAGCGATGTGTGACGCTGCGGGCATAAGAGACATACTTACAAAATGTTTAGGATCGAATAACCCTTTTAATATAGTCAAGGCAACAGCGACAGGTTTTAAAGATTTAAAAGATACAAATGAAGTACGTAATCTAGTCAGTAAACCTGCAGATAGCGAGTAAGAGATGGCAATAATAGATTATTTAAAGCAACCTAAGGGTGCTAATAAAAGGACAAAGAGGCGCGGATTAGGACAAGGTTCAGGCCATGGAAAGACAGCTTGTCGTGGCCATAAGGGTCAGACTGCACGCGGAAACACCAAGAAGTATAAAGGTGTTGAGGGTGGGCAGATGCCACTTATGAGAAGACTGCCAAAGCGAGGTTTTGCAAGTCAGAACAAAAAAGAGTACCAGCTTGTCAGCAGCAAAGAACTTAATATTCTTTCAGGTGATAAGCCTATTACTCCTGAACTAATGAAAAAGAAAGGCTTTATCAAGGATGTGCGAGGCCTTATAAAGGTATTAAGTGCAGATAAGTTTAAAAAGAGCTTAGAGGTTCATGCTCATGCTTTTAGTAAAGCGGCTAAGCTCGCTATCGAAGAGGCAGGTGGCAGCATTCTCATATTGAAGAAGCGCTCACCTGTAGGTTATCGTCCTTTGGCAGAAGATGAGGTAAAAAAGCCAAAAGATATGCCCGTTAAATCAGATGATAGCTCCTCAAAGGAGTAGTAACTAGTAATCAATATTTAATTATTCATAAGGAATTATAATGCTTGCCGCACTAAGTAATATATTTAAGATTCCCGATCTAAGGAAAAAGATTTTTATAACATTTGGCCTGATAGCGGTCTACAGGCTTGGTGCATATATACCTACTCCTGGTATCGATGGCGCTGCGCTTGCGCAGTTCTTTGAAAACATGGCAAAAAGTACAGGCGGTACACTTTTTGGTATTATGGATCTTTTTAGCGGTGGTGCTATATCAAAACTTACAATATTCGCTTTGGGTATAATGCCGTATATATCCAGTTCCATTATAATGCAGCTCTTAACGACTGTTGTCCCTTCATTGGAAAAACTAGCTAAAGAAGGCGGCGAGGAGGGCAGGAAGAAGATAACGCAGTATACAAGGCTTGGAACGGTTCTTCTTGCTATCGTACAGGCATTTTTCATAAGCCTTTGGGTTGAGAATCCGGCTCATTTTCAGGGTGTTCAGATAGTACAGTTCCCGGGCTTAGGTTTCAGGCTTTTAACTATTTTGACATTTGCAAGTGGTACCGCGTTTATAATGTGGTTGGGTGAGCAGATATCAGAGTATGGTATCGGTAACGGCATGTCGATAATAATTACAGCCGGTATCGTTTCACGTTTACCTGTAGCTATACGTCAGTTAATCATGTTGCTTTCACCAACATCTACATCACAGACTCAGGTTAGCGTATTTAAACTGCTCTTCATGATCTTTTTGCTGATAGTGGTTATAGTCGCCGTTATAATGATAACGCAAGGACAACGCAGGATACCTGTGCAATACGCGAAGAGGATTATAGGCAGGAAGGTTTATGGTGGGCAGAGTACATATATACCATTTAGAGTAAATCACGCGGGCGTTATCCCGATTATATTTGCGCAGTCGTTGTTAATGTTTCCCGCTACTATAGCAGGTTTTATACCGAATCAGGGTTTTCAGAATGCCGCTAATTTTCTTCTAAAGCAGAATCTTGTATATAGTTTGTTATATTCACTCTTAATTATATTCTTCTGTTATTTTTATACGGCGATTACTTTTAACCCGGTAGAGGTCTCGGATAATATGAAAAAATACGGTGGGTTTATACCGGGGATTCGGCCCGGCAAACCTACGGCACAATATTTTGAGTATATACTAAATAGGGTTACGCTTCCGGGCGCGATATTCCTAGCGTTGATCGCTATATCACCTAACTGGATAAGTCGTTCGTTGCATATACCATATTTGGTCGCGAGCTTTTTTGGCGGAACAGCGATACTGATTACGGTAGGTGTTATGCTCGATACAATGAAGCAGGTAGAGTCACAGCTTCTCATGAGGCATTACGAAGGATTCTTAAAAAAGGGTAAGCTAAGGAGTAGACGTTGAGATTAGTTCTATTAGGCCCTCCAGGGGCAGGCAAGGGTACTCAGGCAAAGGTTCTATCTGATAAGCTATCACTTATCCATATATCTACAGGAGATATATTTAGGCAGGCAGCTAAGAGTGGTGATGAACTAGGTAAAAAACTCGCGGATTACATGAATAGCGGAGCCTTGGTACCGGACGAGATGGTAAATCAGATAGTTGCCAAGCGTTTATCGCAGGATGATGTGAAAGATTCAGGCTTCATATTAGATGGCTATCCTCGTACAAGCGATCAGGCAGAGGCACTAGATGTCGCGCTTAATGAGATAGGTATACATCTCGATATGGTCGTATATATGAAGACATCGAAAGATATTATTATCTCAAGGCTTACAGGAAGACGGATATGTACCAAATGCGGCAGTATTTTTCATATGCAAAATATCGTTCCAAAAGTACCCGGGGTATGTGATTATTGCGGTGGAGAGCTTTATCAGCGTGATGATGACAAAGAAGAGACTGTGTTAAAACGGCTCCAGGTTTACGAAGACCAGACTAAGGAGCTGATAGATTATTACGGTAATAACGATGTTCTTAAGACCGTATCAGGTGATTTAGATGTAAGGCAGCTTTATGACGTTCTTTATGAGCTTTTTGGCAATGAAAGACTTATATGATAGAGTTGAAGTCCTCTGACCAGATTGAAAAGATGAGGCAGGCGTCAAGGATTTTAAGGGATGCTATTGTTGCTGTTAAGCCTTCCATGAAGCCTGGTGTAAGCACTAACCGGCTGGATGATATAGTAAGAGAAAAAATAATCGCGTCAGGCGCGAAATGCGCGTTTTTAGGTTATAAGGGTTTCCCAAAAACAATTTGCGCATCAGTCAATGAAGAGATTGTGCATGGTATACCCAGCGACAGGGTTTTAAGAGAACAAGATATATTAAGTATTGATGTCGGGGTTGAGTATGAAGGTTATTTTTCAGATGCCGCTATTACGGTAGCGATAGGAAAGATATCACCTGAAGCAGCTAGGCTCATTGAGATTACAAAAGAAGCGTTGTATAAAGCCATTGACAGCGCTAATCCGGGAGGCAGGATTTCAGATGTTTCCTGTGCTATACAGAATCACGTAGAGGATAAGAAACTATCGATTATAAGGGATTATGTCGGCCATGGCATAGGCGCTAACCTGCATGAAGATCCCCAGATACCAAATTTTGGCCAACCCGGCATGGGCGTCAGGCTTAAGAAGGGCATGGTACTCGCGATTGAACCGATGGTGTGTATCGGAGGCCATGAAATAGAGATATTAGAAGATGGATGGACCGCTGTAACAAAGGATCGCAGTTTCGCGGCGCATTTTGAACATACGGTAGCAATTACGTCCGATGGGCCAGAGATATTAACAGATGGCATAATGCAGAGAGAGTAAGTAATCTTATGAAAGAAGAAGCGATAGAGGTAGAAGGAACTATACTTGAGGCACTACCAAACGCGAGATTTAGGGTAGAGCTTGAAAATGGCCATAAGATATTGGCACATGTATCAGGCAAGATGAGAATGTATTTTATCAGGATACTGCCTGGAGACAAGGTTAAACTTGAATTGTCTCCTTATGATTTGACAAAAGGCAGGATTATATACAGGGAGAAGTAATATTCATGAAGGTAAGGTCATCAGTAAGAATAATGTGTACAGGATGCAAGATTATAAGGCGCAAAGGCGTTGTAAGGGTAATTTGTAAAAACCCTAAGCATAAGCAGCGGCAGGGCTAAAATTCGGTGTTAGATGTTTGGTTTGCGGTTATCGCTAGTACCGAGCATAGAAGACCGAGCACGGAATAAAAGGAGTAACAAATGCCGAGAATTTGTGGTGTTGATATACCAAAAGATAAAAGGATTGAAATTTCATTGACCTATATACATGGTGTGGGCAGGGTAGTATCTAATCAGATACTCAAGGTCGCGCAAATTGAAGCCCATGTAAAGGCAAAAGATCTTACAGAAGAGGAGATTGCAAAGCTTACTACTACTATACAGAAGACCCATAATGTTGAGGGTGATCTACGCAGGGAAGTAGCAGGCAACATTAAGCGCAATATGGATATAGGTACATACAGGGGGCAACGTCACAAAAAAGGCCTGCCTGTAAGAGGCCAGTCCAGCAAGACTAACGCCCGCACGCGAAAAGGACCAAAGCGTACGGTTGGCGTACAGAGAAAGAAATAATAAGGAGATAACAAGAGTGGTAAAAAAAACAAAAGTGAAAAAGAAGATAAAGCGTAATGTGCCAGCTGGGGTTGCTTATATCTTAGCGACTTTCAATAATACTATTATTACCATCACTGATCCCGGTGGTAATACATTGTGCTGGGCATCCAGCGGTGGATCCGGGTTTAAAGGCTCCAAGAAGTCTACCCCTTTTGCTGCGCAGATTGCGGCAGATAAGGCAGCCAAGAAGGCAAAAGAGTATGGCATGCAAAAGATAGATGTCTTTGTGAAAGGCCCTGGTTCAGGAAGGGAGTCCACAATAAGATCTATCCAGGCAGCAGGTTTACAGGTTAGTTCGATTACTGATACTACGCCCATACCGCATAATGGCTGCAGGCCGCCAAAGAGAAGGCGCGTATAGTAATCGTCTTTTAGTGTGTGAAAATTCGAGCAATTAAAAAGAGGCAAAGATAGAGGTAAAGAGTTGTATAGACAATGGAATCCTTACCTTTAACCTGACTTTCATCTATTTATTAAGGAGTAAATATGGCAAGGCGTATAGGTTCGATGTGTAGATTGTGCAGAAGAGAAGGCATCAAGTTATTTATTAAAGGCACGCGCTGTGTCAGTGCCAAGTGTTCTTTTGATAAAAGAAGTTATAGCCCCGGGCAACATGGCCAACGAAGGAGAACCAAGGTATCGGATTATGGTATGCAGCTGCGCGAGAAACAAAAGGTAAAGCGCATATATGGTATCTTGGAGAAGCAATTTCGCGGGTATTTTCAAAAATCTGAAAGGCAGAAAGGCGTTACAGGAGAGATCCTATTGCAGATGCTAGAGAGGCGTCTTGATAACGTAGTCTTCAGGTCATGCTTTGCTGCTTCTCGCGCACAGGCGCGTCAGATCGTTAAGCATAACGGTATAGCTGTAAATGGTTCAAAGGTAAATATCCCATCCTATCTTATAAAGAAAGACGATGTTATAAGCATGAATATAAAGGATGAGAATAAGAAAAAGATAGAAGAGAATATAAAGGTCAATAAGGACCGAGGGTTGCCCAAGTGGATCAATCTGGATGAAGCTAAATTTTCAGCAACTGTATTAGATTTACCTGATAGAGATGACGTTGGGTTCCCGATAGAGGAACAGCTTATAGTTGAACTTTATTCTAAGTAGTCTTATAGTTATCCGTTTGAAATAACTAATATAAGGAGTTAAAGATATGGGTATAGCTTGGAGAAATTTTGAAATGCCAAAATTGCTGAAAGCGAATGAAGACACGCTTACAGATACTTATGGCGAATTTATTGCTGAACCTTTTGAAAGAGGTTATGGAGCCACACTTGGCAACAGCTTAAGAAGGGTTCTGCTTTCTTCTGTTGAGGGAACCGCTGTAACCAGCATAAAGATAGAAGGCGTTTCTCATGAATTTGGGTCTATACCCGGAGTAGTAGAAGATGCTACGCAGATTATATTGAATATAAAGAGCTTGGTGCTAAGAAGCCATACCGCGGCGCCAAAGCCTATATTCATAAAGGTCCATCGTAAGGGCGAGGTTACGGCGAGGGATATTATATCTGATGAGACACTGGATATAATAAATCCTGATATGCATATCGCGACTCTTACAAAGAGTATTAAACTGAATATGGAGCTTGAAGTAGGAAGAGGCAGAGGCTATGTCCCCTCAGATGGTAATAAGAAAGAGAGTCAGGCTCTAGGCGTTATCGCCGTAGATTCTCTTTTTAGCCCTGTTGCAAAGGTAAACTTCCTTGTAGAAGATACAAGAGTCGGCCAGGTAACAGATTATGATAAGGTTACTCTCAAGATATGGACTAACGGTGCCGTCTCTCCTAAGGAGGCGCTTCTTTACGCGTCCAATGTTTTGCAGCGCCACATGGATATATTTGTAAACTTTGGTAAGCTCCCGGAAGACTTAGAGATTATTGAGGAACCTGTGGAAGATGCGGAGCTTTTGGATAAGATGAAGATGCCTGTATCTGAGCTTGAGCTCTCAGTCAGAAGCGCTAATTGCCTGGAGAAAGCAAAGCTTAAGACAATCGGCGAGGTTGTATGTAGAACAGAGAGCGAAATGCTTAAATATCGCAACTTTGGCAAGAAGTCATTGACAGAGATAGCAGGCGTATTGGAGAGCATGGGCCTGTCATTGGGCATGAAGGCAAAAGATAAGAAATAAATCCGATCTTAAATTATAATGTAAGATAATCGCAGAAAGACCCACAGTATGAGACATAAAAAACTTAATAAGAGGTTAGGTAGGAACCAGTCACAGAGAAAACAGCTTATGCGTTCTCTAGCAAGGGCGTTATTTATAGCCTATAGGATACAGACAACGGTAGAGAAGGCAAAAGAGGCACGTAAGGTTGTTGAGAAGATAGTGACTCTTGCCAAGTCAGGCCAATTAAAAGATATCAGGGCCATGGAGAAGATTTTGCAGGACCGGGCACTCGTCAGCAAGATTGTAAAAGTAGTAGCCCCACTCGCGGAAAAAAGAAAAGGTGGCTACACAAGAATTATGCGTACAGGTTTTCGCAGAGGCGACGGAGCAAACCTGGCGATACTCGAGCTAACAGATATGCCTGTAATAGTCAAGGAAACCAAGAAGGGCAAGAAGCTTAAAGCTGCTGCGACAACAGCGCCAGTAGAAGAGGCAAAGACAAAGAAACCGGCAAAGGAAAGCACTTCTAAGGCCCAGAAAGAAACTCCTGATAGCGCTGAACTTGCAAAACAGGAAAAGGCCGCACCGGTCGCGAAGAAGGAAGAGGAAAAGGGAGAAAAGATAAAAGAGCCTAAAGAAAGAAATAAATTTAAACCGTCAAAAGATGATAAGGACGGTCTGATGGGAAAATTCAAGGGCT
>Ga0207996_1000270_pt1 | contig 48331 bp, 36 predicted proteins | sample AntAceMetag02UKG_FD_184773 | JGI IMG/M metagenome (GOLD analysis project Ga0207996, IMG submission 184773) | Saline lake microbial communities from Ace Lake, Antarctica - Antarctic Ace Lake Metagenome 02UKG (SPAdes) (version 2) | ecosystem: Environmental > Aquatic > Non-marine Saline and...
CTTTATCAACAATTGCGCGTGGTTTTATGGCACATCAGGGGATAGGGTGCTGTAGTGCTTTGATGGAGTGCAAGGGGTTCTTGTGGGCGCAACAGTCGATAAAACCTATTCTGTCAAGGTCAGATTGGACAGTTTCGGTTGAGGGGAGATATACAGACTTTGGCATGATCGACATCTAGTGACAATTTACAAGTGAGATGAGTCAAGCAAAGACGCGACTCCTTTTTACACTTATTTATAAGAAAGCTCATGACGAAGGACAGCCGTTCGACCTTCTTATACTCGATTTAACTATACCGGGTGGCCTTGGCGGGAAAGAAGTGATGAAAAGGCTGCTGCAAATTGACCCGGATGTCAAAGCTGTTGTTTCAAGCGGATATGCCAATGATCCGGTTATGTCCAGTTACAAGGATTACGGTTTTTTCCACGCCTAGTCAAAGCCTTATACGTTGAGCGAGATAAAAGCGATTATCGACAAAATTTCCTGAGAAAACTGATAACAAAAACGGCGATGCTGCACATGCACCAGCTTACGCTATAGCAAACAGACCACTGAAAATACTGCGGGGAAAATAAAATTGAAAAACAGATTACAGGAAACCGTAACCTGTTTTTATATCTATGGTGGGCGAGGTGGGATTCGAACCCACGACTTTCAGCTTCGGAGGCTGACACTCTATCCAACTGAGCTACCCGCCCGTACGGGGTAATATAAAATGAGTAGGTGACTATTCACCATGCTATTGAACAGCACAATATTTATCCGGAATCGGGGGACACGATCCCACTTCAAAAGACAAAGACGAATTGGGTCATGTCCCCAGTTTCCTACCAGCCTATTCGTTATGCAATTCCGACCCAAACTCAATTTCGGTGAATAGTTACATGAGTAGAATGAAACTTATGGTATTTTCTATACCATTTGCGTTCCCCCTACACCATCTTTTTCTCGACTCTTCTAAAAAGGAACCGTAGACATTTAGAGCATCTAGAATATGCAAGCCTTTACAGCGTTTCGAGATATTCCTCCCACTCCAGAGGAAGCATACTTTTCTTCTTATTATTGCAGGATTTACAGCAGGGGACCAGGTTATCCTTTGTACTACGCCCCCCACGGGACAACGGCACCAGATGATCCATGGTGAGGTTTTTAAAGGTCGATTGCCTGTCACAGAAATAACATTTCCCGGAAGCCGTTTTTTGCTGCCACCACCGACTCTTCCGCAGGTCCCTGGCCTTGGCTCTTTCGCTGCGGATAACAGCATCGACAGGCGCGTCAAAATCGGTAAAGTTCCTGCTCATCCGACAAGTTCCCCAAGCAATTTTTTTCGCGATGCCCCAATGAGATACAGAGATCCGGCGATGAGAATCAGGTCATCATCTGTAGCTAAACTTTCAGCTGCATCAATGGCAGCATCCACCTTTGGATGAAGGGTACACCTCTCCTGAAGATTACCCGGCACATTCTGCAAAAGTAACTCCGGTTCTGCCGAACGCTCGCCCTCTGGTTTGGTCAGAATGATACGATGAGCAAGTGGTGCCACCAACGACAGGGTTTTCTGTAAATCTTTATCTACCATGGCTCCCCAGACAAGGATCAGCTTCTGATAGTTGCACTCTTTCTCCAAAGTCTGCAGCAGACTCTCAACCCCTGCTGGATTATGTGCACCATCAAGGAGATAGGATACAGATCCTGCAAGCCCTGCACATTGCATTTTTTTCCTGCTTGTACGATCAAGACAAAAATACTCAAGACGCCCCGGCCATTGCACATTAGCAAGTCCCTGTCTGATCTGTTCCTCTGCAAGCGAGAAGCCTTGTTCCTTCAGGAGTTCTATCACAGCCAAGGCAAGGGAAGCATTGGCAACCTGATAGTCTCCTTTCATGGAACAACGCAGATCTTTATACAAAGAGCTGGAAAAGTTTGCATTTGCTATCCATTGCCACAGACCACCAGGGGCAAGCGCTGCCCCAAAATCTCTACCAAACAACAGGAGTCTGGCATCTTTTTCTACACATGCGGCGTCCACCTCCTCAAGGCCTCCACCAGTCGTTACCGCAGACACCACAGGGACAGCGGTTTTTACAATACCGGCCTTCTCCCCGGCCACAGCAGATATGGTATCACCAAGATAGGCCTCATGATCCATACTCACATTGGTGATAACTGAAACAAGCGGCTGTATAATATTAGTGGCATCCAGTCTGCCGCCAAGTCCGGTCTCAAGTATAACCAGATCAAGGTTTTCTTCTGCAAACCAGAGAAAGGCCAGAGCAGTTGTGAATTCAAAATATGTTATTTTTTCTTCGCCGAGGATTCCACGAATCCGGGTGGCCAATTCAGCAAACTTTTCTTCACTGATAAAACTCTCATTAATTCTGAATCGTTCCCTGACCGAACTGAGATGCGGTGAAGTGTACAGCCCTACACGGTAACCGGACCCGGATAAAATTGTCAACAGAGTCATACATACAGAGCCCTTACCATTGGTTCCTGCGACATGGACGGTTTTTAATTTCTGTTCCGGGTTTCCGACTTTGGCCATAAATGAATGCATTGCATCCAGGCCAAGCTTGATTTTGTGAAACTGGAGACTGTCAAGATAGTCCCAGGCTTGCTGATAGTTCATATATTTGTATAGTATAGAAAATTTAGCATATATTTTGAAATGAAATTTTCAGGGGAAGCCTGAAGAAATTATACGAGAGTCAACTTGGCGTAATCAAGATGCAGGGTCTTAACGCCATGTCTCTGAAAGCTAATATCCACGGAACGGCCTTTGGGTTTATTATTAACAACACCTTCCCCAAAGAAGGGATGTTGAACCCGAACACCTTTACCCAAATCCTCCACTGATACCTTTGTTTTCTTAGCCTTTTTAGTGAAAGTCATTGCACTCGATGAAGACGATTCTGCCCTGAGGAAAGAAGGTGCATTGCGCTCAATGCCATCACGATCAATTCGTTCAAAAAGACCTGCACGTAATTCGGAAAGAAAGGGTGACATCCCTACCCGTCGAAACTGTCGGTCAGGAGTCATAAGTTCACGCGGATAAGTGAGATATAAGTATTTTCTGGCTCTGGTTGCTGCCACGTAAAGAAGTCGTCGTTCCTCTTCCCATTGCTCGCCAATCGCTGCGGCGGCATGTGGAAACCTGCCATCGGCAAGCCCCATCACAAAAACGGCATCCCATTCCAACCCCTTGGAAGAGTGGATAGTTGACAGAATCATCCGTTCATCATCTTCTCTCGAAAGTCCTTTGCTCGTATCTGGCGGATCAAGGGTTGTATCATCAACAAAGATTTGCAGGTCAGTATATCCTGCAACAATGGATTTCAGCTGATCAAGATCCTTTTGACGTTTTGGGAAATCGTCACGATAAATCCTTTCAAATAACGGCTGATAATATGCCCAGACAAGTTCATACAGGACCCCGGGAGCCATCTCCCTCTCCATATCCTTAAATAGCTGTGCCAGATTTGCAACACCGCTTTTCCAGGTTTTGCCGCAAGGGTATTCAGAAAGGGCCTTCCCCGGATTTCCAGCCCTTGCAATGGCATCCGCTATTTTCCCGGCAGTTTTGGGACCAACCTTATCAAGATGAAGTAGAATACGATTCCAGGAAAGGGTATCAAAGGGATTGACGCGAAGCCGTAAAAAAGCAATCACATCTTTCATATGGGCAGACTCTGTAAGCTTCAGGCCACCACGTTTTTCAAAATCAACCCCCGTGGAATTGAGTTCCATTTCAAGCTTATAGGAATGAAAACCGGAGCGAAAAAGTACCGCAATATTTTTAAGCTCTATCCCCTGTCCCCGTAATTCTGCAATCTTCTTTGAAACAAAAGCCGCCTCCTCCCTCTCATCACGTCCTGAAAATACTCTGGGCTTATAGTCCCCTTCGATCCTGGTAAAAAGTGTTTTTGCATACTTTTCCGCAGCGTTATTGATAATATCATTGGTAAGAGACAGGATGGGCTGGGTGGAACGATAGTTCTCCTCCAGCTTAATTACTTTTGTATTCTTAAACACCTTAGGGAAGCGCATGATATTATAAAAATCCGCACCACGAAAGGAGTAGATGGATTGCGAGTCGTCACCCACAACCATCACATTTTCATGGCCGTGTGCCATTAGCCGTACAATATCTGCCTGTATGAGATTTGTATCCTGATACTCATCCACCATAATGTGTGAATATCTGGCGGCCATCTCTCCCCTGGCCTCGGGAACTTCATCCAGCAAACGTTTCCAGTTTACCAGCAAATCATCATAATCCATGAGTCCATTATTAAATTTGAACTCTTTATAATGCTTATCCAGATTTATGATATCATCCACGTGTTCGCTTAAATGCGGATAACTTTCGTAGATAAGATCGTCCATGGGAATGGATTTATTCACCGAACCTGAAAGGATATTGACAAGTACCCTTTTGGTGGGAAATTGTTTATCGCGGCCGGTGAGCCCGAGGGAACCTTTTAAGAGATTAATGATCCCTTCAGCATCGGCGCGATCAATAATGGTAAAGGAGGAGCCAAAGCCCAGATGATGTCCGTGCCTGCGAAGCAGCATATTGGCAATGCCGTGAAATGTACCACCTACTACGCGACGACACGTTTCATTGAGCAATTGCCCTGCGCGCCACAGCATCTCCTGAGATGCCTTTCTGGTAAAAGTGAGCAAAAGGATTTTTTCGGGATTCACTCCCTGTTCGAGCAGATAGGCAACTCGGTATACAAGAGTTCTCGTTTTTCCACTCCCTGCACCAGCAATAACAAGCAGGGGACCCTCCGTACTGGTTACAGCTTCGCGTTGCGAAGAATTGAGTTCATCAATATTTACTGAAGATTTCTGAGATTCACTCTGATTTTGAAAGCTGTTTTTTTCCATGACGGCTACTCTACCACAGAGACTTTTGCCCTGCAACGTCGGTTGACAGAAGTGCCATGCAGTTTATAGTATGCGCAGACTAAGGAATCATATTCAAAACTTTTAAAAGAGAAACAGACCCATGGATACAAGTACAATTGATGCACTCTTCACCCCGGAAACCCTACAGCAGCTCTTTCCCAAAAACCGTACCAGTGATTTTTTTGAAGCGCTCTTCGGTGATGCCGATGAAGGTGCCTATGAAATAGAACTTGGATATGGTGGAGTGAATGGAAACAGTCTGACCATGGAACTAAAACTTCACGAACGCCCCGGATGCTGTCTCGTGTGCAACTTGACCCAGGGATTACCACAGGTTTTCAGTCGCCATCCTGTTATTAATGTGGCTGGTATAGTCGCTGATGTGGAAAAACTGCTTGGAGAGAATACAAGCTGCAAAGAGTGGTCTCTCGGCCACACGGAACAACGCCAGAAAGAGATGCATATTATTCCAATCAATATCACTCTTGGTTAGTAACTTCACCATGCTATTGAAAGGCCCAATATTTATCCGGAATCGGGGGACACGATCCCAATCCAAAAGACAAAGACGAATTTGGTCATGTCCCCAGTTTCCTACCAGCGTAGTCGTTATGCAATTCCGACTCAAATTCAATTTCGGTGAATAGTTACCTTTGTTAAACAGTACTCCTGAAAAATTCACATAAAAAAGGCCGATCTCAATAAAAAGATCGGCCTTTTTTTGCGTTATATTTTCGAGCTAACAGACATTCACCCTGGAACGACCATCGGATTTTGCATTATAAAGAATATCATCAACCCTCTGCATCCATTCGTCAAGATTCTCTTCAAGTCTCCACTGAGTGAGACCGATGGATACACCAAGTTTAGTCTCGGAGTTTGCCCAGATTCCTAATTCATCAACGGCCTGGCAGAGTCGCTCGGCAAGGATTCTGGCACTCTTCTCGTCAGTACCATCCATAACCAGTATAAACTCATCACCACCAAAGCGTACCAGCATATCAGTGGATCGAATAGCTTCACGGAAAACATCTGCCACTTTCTTAAGAACGGTATCCCCTTGTTGATGGCCCAGATTATCGTTAATCTGTTTAAAATGATCAAGATCAAGAGATGCCATGGTCAAAGGACGATGGTATCGTCTTGCACAACTCATAACATCACAAATCCGTTCATCGAAAACCCGCCTGTTGGCGAGACCTGTCAGGGCATCTTTTCTAGAACTTTCGAAGAGTTCCTCATATTCAATGCCACGACGAAGAGATTCTGCAAGGATAAGTAATGATTCGTTAATAAGGCTGATTTCACTGTCGGATAGTGCTTTTTCATCTTTTAGAATAATGAGAATTCCTGCATCCTCTACGGTTTCAATAAGCCATTTATGAGCATAATGCCCATCTTCACTCATATATGCCTTCACTTCCCGATCAGTATTATTGAGAACTTCTTCGGCAAAAGCTATAATGGAACGACGCTTAGGACCATGACCTGAACAAAAAAGATGCTTCTTGGAACGAACCTGATTTTTATAGCCGACCAACTCATGCTCAACCTGCGGCATCAGCCAAACGGAATACGACTCTATCATTCCGGAAACATCAAGCACTCCAGCCATACGACCATGCAATTTATTCATGAGATCAAGACGTTCTGTCTGTCGCCTGAAATGATCAAGTTCAACCATAACCTGATCTATTCCATCAATTTTCTGATCGATTGAAGATGTATGCGATAAAGACGTTGTAATACTCATTCTATATTTCCCTTTATATGGTTTCTTACAGTTATTACTTATATCGGCTAACAAGAGGCATTCCTTAAGTAACTTCCGTCATTTTATTATCAAGCAATTGTTATGCCAGAAACACACAACCGAGAAACCCGTGAAAACATGTATATATCTTCTATCGTTTCAATTCCTTACAACACACAACAAACATCCCGAACCACAATTTCAATATTTTGACACCAACTGTTTTTTACATTCGACCAAACACTCACAAGCTGGGCCAGGTAAAGTCATTTTTTTGACAAATGTTTTTTTACACTGGTAGCATTGCTGTTATAGCTATATTTTAACTGTATTTTTCTGAACCGCGATGCTACACTCTCTGTAGTCATTCTACTTTTAACACCGGTGATGAACGGTAAGCCGGTACTCAGTTCAGTACCCCCTTGAGGGGTGAAAGTACCTTCACGAACTTCTTTCCAAAAATACAAGATTAGCGCGGACTTCGAAAGAATTTCTAAGTACTAAATTCCAATTCACTTCACACCATGAAATTAGAAAAAATTATCGGTCAGCTTTTCATTCTTGGCTTCAATGGATCATCCATCGATCAAAACCATCCAATAATTACTGACATCAAAAGCAGAAATCTAGGGGGAGTAATTCTCTTTGACAAACTCATTGCAAATAAAAAAGATACGAACAATATTGTAAGTCCTGCTCAGGTAAAAAAGTTAACCACCTTTTTACAAGACCAGGCTTCCACCCCACTTCTTATAGCTATTGATCAGGAAGGCGGGATGGTCCAAAGACTAAAAGCTGAAACCGGATTCCCGGTAACTGCCAGCGCCGCTGATTTAGGAAATCATGACGATCCCTTCCTTACGGCTATTCATGCTGGTTGCACCGCTCAAACCTTAAGCCTGCTCGGAATTAATTACAATCTTGCTCCCGTTGTTGATCTCAATATATATCCGGACAATCCGGTAATCGGAAAAATCAAACGCAGTTTCTCCGACGATTCGGATACTGTCATCCGTCATGCAACTATATGGATACAGGAGCATAAAAAGAAAAACATACTTTCCTGTCTCAAACACTTCCCAGGACACGGAAGTTCGCAAACTGATTCACATCTCGGATTCACCGATATTAGTACGAGTTGGCAGGAAGTTGAACTCCTTCCTTTTAAAAAGCTCATTGAAAAAAATAATCAGACTGCAGTGGACAGTGTGATGCTTGGCCATCTTTACCACAGCGGACTCGACAATACATACCCCACCAGTTTATCCTATTCTGTGATTCAAAACCTGCTCCGCACCCAACTTGGTTTCAAAGGAGTGGCTATCACCGACGATCTTCAAATGAAAGCCATCACCGATAAGTACGGCCTTGAAGAATCTGTATGCCTCACCCTTGCTGCTGGTGTTGATATGATTATAGTGGGAAATAATCTGGAATATGATCCTGATTTTCTACAGCGAGCAATTCCTGCTGTTATACACGCTGTTGAGGAAAACAGACTTCCGGAAGCTAGAATACATGAGGCATGGCAGCGCGTTATGGATATGAAAAAGAACCTTTTTTAATTAGCTGATATCCATTCAAACTGGAGCACAAAACAAATGACACAGGAACAATACATTGAGGAGTCTCACACTCCGGTAATAGGCTATATATTATGGATTTTTGGATTTCTTGGGGCCCATCGCTTTTATTACGGGAGACCAGTATCTGGAACACTCTACTTTTTCACCTTCGGTCTCTTTTTTATAGGATGGCTTATAGACCTCTTTCTAATCCCCGGAATGAACAGGACTGCAGCCATTAAATTTAAACCGGGGCCAATAGACTACAATATTGCCTGGATTCTCCTCACCTTTCTGGGGATTTTTGGTATCCACAGATTTTATCAGGGAAAATGGATATCAGGAATCCTCTATCTCATCACAGGCGGTTTCTTTTTGATAGGAATTATTTATGATTTCTGGACGTTGAATGAGCAGATCAGCCTGGTTAACAACGAAACAGCATAAAAACACTGCCGGAAAGTTATCTGTTATCCAGAGTTGAGCGTACCATAGATGCCAGTTTCTGTAGTGTGACCGGCTTGGTAAACCAGGTGGAAAGTCCTGCAGAGTTCAGCTCTTCTTCTGAAAATTTAGACTCATAGCCGGAACAGAGAATAATTGGAATAGTTGCACTGCACTTTTTCATCTCAACACACAATTCAATGCCCGTCATATCAGGCATGGTTAAATCTGTGAGAACCAGATCAAAAGCCCCGGGGGTACTACAGAACAATGCTAAAGCCTTCTGAGGTGATAGGCAGATTGTTACTTCATACCCAAGAGTTTCAAGAATTTTTTTTGTTACTTCCAGTACGGCAGGTTGATCATCGACGACCATAACATGCTCGGTACCGCCAAGACTGGTTGCAGACCCATCTTCCAGATTAGCGACACTACTTACAGGCTCAACACAGGGAAAATACAGATGAAAGGCGGTCCCTTTTCCTCCTTCACTCTTCAATTCAATCCGCCCGCCAGCTTGAGTTACAATTCCATGTACCATGGCAAGACCAAGTCCTGTTCCCTGGCCTTTCTCTTTTGTGGTAAAATAGGGTTCAAACACTCGTTCCTGCAAGGCAGCAGAAATACCCGGACCGCTATCGGCAACGGATAACTTCACCCAATCGCCATCATGACTATCCGTGCTCATGGCAAGTTTTACAGTAATGATCCCCTGTTCATCACCAATTGCCTGGGCACTATTTGTACAGAGATTGAGAAGCACCTGATGCAACTGGACCGGATCAATCGAAACCATTCCACATTCGGAATCAACATCTTCACGAACTTTTATTGTTGCAGGCAATGTCGCACGGAGGAGTTTTACCACCTCTTTAACAATGGGGTGCATGAATTGAGGAGATTCTTTCTGTTCTCGACTTCTCGAAAAAGTTAAGATCTGCTCAACCAAACTTTTGGCCCTTTTTGCTGCCGCAAGGATTTCTCCAATAAATTGCGTGGAGCTTGTATCGGAATTATTTTCCCGTACAGCCATAAGTCGCATAATTTCGGAATAGCCGATGATTGGTGTCAGCACATTATTAAAATCATGGGCTATACCACCTGCCAGGGTTCCTATGGCCTCCATCTTCTGGGCATGACGAAGTTGCTGCTCTGTATGTCTCTGTTCGGTACGATCAAGCAAAGTGGTGACAAGACCCAGAGTTTCATTATTCTCTGTTATCGCAACCTTATGAAAAATAACAAAGCGTTCACTCTCACCGGGACGCTGTACCGTGGCTTCAAATGTTTCCCTACCGCCAACATTCAGGATAACACTATCCACATCCCGATTTTTTTCTCCTGCCACTCCTCCCAAGAGTTCATACAGATCAATATTCTCCAGAGAACACCCGGGACTAAACCCAAAGAACTTCCTGAAAGAATGGTTCGCTCCGAGAAAGTCTCCATTGGAATCCTGCATACAGACAGGCGCAGAAATAGCATCAACAATCCTTTGATCAAAACAAAAAACATCATTACTGCAGGGATTCGATTTGGCCATAATTTTATTTCACTCTGTTATACACTTCCTCTATTTTCCCATAATTCACCAAAAACAACTCTACAACATAGGGATCAAAGTGAATTCCTTTTTGTTCAACAATCACCTTTTTGGCCTCACTTAATGGCCATGCATCCTTATATGGACGTTTCGACGAAAGAGCATCAAAGACATCACATAGAGCAGCAATACGTCCTGAAAATGGAATTTCTTCTTCTCTCAACCCAAGAGGAAAGCCTGTTCCATCCCATTTTTCATGGTGAGTAAGAGCAATAAGGTGGGCCATATTCATAAGTTCATTATCAGAACCGAAGAGGAGGTCAGCACCAATAAGAGTATGTCTTTTCATTTCATCAAATTCATCTGGGGTGAGTGTCCCCTTCTTATGTAATATGGCATCACTTATACCCAACTTACCTATATCATGCATGGCACTAGCATGGAAGAATAGAGTTAATTCATGTTCCTTCATTCCGTGAGCACGACCAAGGATAACACAATAATGCGCCATTCTGGTAATATGACGGCTTGTTTGATGATCATGATACTCGGCTGCCTGCACCAGTCTGTTGGTGATTTCAATTTGGGTTTCACGAAGCTCACGTGTTCGCTCAAGTACAATCTCTTCCAGTTCATCACGATGATGCTGCAATTCACGCTGAGCCATACGAAGTGCAATATGCGTTTGCACTCTCGCCTTAACAATTACCGGATTTACCGGCTTTACGATATAGTCGACTGCCCCGAGAAGAAAGCCTCGAGTTTCATCCTTTTCCTCATCCATTGCCGTAACAAAGATAATGGGAATATCTGCAGTCTCACGCTGTGATTTTAACCGTTTACAGACATCATACCCATCAATCCCAGGCATCAACACATCCAGTAGAATAAGATCCGGCCTTTTCTCAATTGCTGCTCTAATAGCATCGGCTCCACTGGTTGCAACGACCAGACGATAATTATCACGAAGCGCGCCAACAAGAATCTTGATATTCGCTGGAATGTCATCGACAAGAAGGACGGTATTTTTTTGCCTTTTCACATTATTCCCCTTGTTTCTGAAGACTCTTTTCAATCCGAATTATAAAATCTGCAGCCCGCTCAAAATTATAATTCCGGAGATGATTTTCCATTCGTGTCATCTCCTCGTCAACCCCGTGTCCTTGAAAATTCATTTTTTGCTCTATCCAGAACTCTTCGGACATGGGATCATATTCATGTACCATCGCCTTTAACTGCCATAGCGAAAGAAGTAGATCCTCAAGATCAACGGCGGTGAGATTCTTCCCTGAGTCTTTTCCATGGACCTCACCACAAAGTGACTCAAGTTCTGTGATAGCCAGATCAAGCGAAGCCAAACTCTTTTTTATCTGCTCACGACAATCTTCAAACTCATTGTCCACGTTTTCAGGCTCAGATGGAGTCTGTTGCCCAGGCCTGGCATAAAGTTCCTTGAGGAAAAGTTCAAGCTTTAAACTCGCATCCTGAAGGCTGTGCGCTGAAAGATTGGCAGAGGTCCCTTTTAAGGTATGAACTTCCTTTGCTGCATCCAGCATATTGGTTTTAAATAACTCAGGCAGCCTTTCAATAACATCATTTCCAAATTCCAAAAGATCCCTCAACATCCGGATATAGGCTTTAACATTTCCTGCCATTCTGGTAACACCGGATGCTACATGAACTCCAGGGAGTGATTCTGGAATTTCAAAAATTCCATCCGCCAATTGAAAGGCGGCCTTTTTTTCATGGTATACTGTTTCCACCTGATCCGGCCTGGTCCATCGGGTAAGTACGGAAAACAGAAGCTCCGGTGTAATCGGTTTCGCAACGTAGTCATTCATACCAATCCGCATGCACTTTTCACGATCCCCCTGCATTGCATGAGCAGTGACAGCAATAACCGGGATATCAGCAAGTGCAGGGTTGGCCCTGATTGCCTCTGTAGCTTGAAATCCATCCATCACTGGCATCTGGACATCCATAAGAACTGCATCAAACTCGTCCCCGCGGTCCTGCAGGATATGGACAGCCTCCTGACCGTTACTGGCAATTTCAACGATAATCCCAACACTTTCGAGAAGCTCTCTTGCAACATTCTGATTGATCCGATTATCTTCAGCGAGTAAAATACGAACCCCTGCAAGATGTTCCGAACTAACAACTTCCCGTCTCATTTCACGATCATCAAGACTTGAATGCATAGCCTCAGGATAGTTAAATATAGCCATAATGGTGTCAAAGAGCAGGGACTGCTTTACAGGTTTGGTAAGAAAATAATTGACCCCTATTTCCTTGGCAAGCACCACTTCCCTGTCACCACCAAAGGCTGTCATCATAATAATTGGTACATCCTCCGCCCCGTCCATGGCCCGAAGGCTTTTCACGCACTCTATACCATCAACCTCAGGCATCAGCCAATCCACCAGAATGAGATTGTACCGTGAAATTCTCTCACCTATACGCTCTTTTGCAGCAGCACAGGAAGAGACCTCGTCAACATGAAAGTGAAACGATTCAAGCATTTTGGTCGTAATACAACTGGCCGTGTCGTTATCATCAATCACCAATACCCGAAGCCCTCTGATGGTTGCAGGCACTACATACTGAATTTCACGTTCAGGGGGCTGTCGTGTGAATTCAGCAGTGAAAAATACCGTAGTTCCTTCACCAGGTATACTCTTCACCCAAATCTCACCACCGTGAAGGTTAACAAGACGGCGGCAAATGGAAAGACCAAGCCCGGTCCCTCCATATTCACGGGTCATGGATCCATCTGCCTGAGTAAACGGTTCAAAAAGAGAGTCATGCTGTTCCTCACTTATCCCCATTCCAGTGTCACTGACTGAAAAGAGGATCTTGACACCAGTCGCAGTTTCGGAATCCAGGGTGGCATGTACAAAAATAACACCCTGATCAGTAAACTTAAGAGCATTGCCAAGCAGATTGATAAAAACCTGCTCCATACGCAATGGATCACCGCGTAGTGCCACAGGGATGCCCGACTCAACACCAATGACAAGCTCTATATTCCTGTTAGCTGCCTGATCACTGAAAAGATCAGCAAGCTTATCAAAGAGCTGATGCAGTTGAAAATCAACAAGTTCAAGGGTAATTTTCCCCGCCTCAATTTTTGAAAAGTCGAGGATGTCGTTAATTATTGCCAGGAGGGATTCGGCAGAAGATCGTACGGTGAGAAGATACTCCCGAAGTTTTGAACTTAATTTTTTATTGAGTGAAAGGCCTACCATCCCGATAATGGCATTCATCGGTGTTCTGATTTCATGACTCATATTGGCAAGAAAACTGGATTTAGCATCATTGGCAGTCTGTGCTTCCACCATAGCACGCTCAAGCTTCTCAGTTCGTTCCTGAACCAGATCATGAAGAGAGTCATTCAGGTTTCTCAGCTCAGTATCACGTTGCCGCACCGCCCTGCGCATTGCCTCAAAGGCCGAGGCCAGTTTTCCAATTTCATCCGTTGCCCCAACGGAAATCCGATGTGTGAAGTTACCACTTCTCATGGCATCGGTTGCATCCACTAGGCCTTCAAGACGTCTCGTCCATACACCGATCGCTTTAAAAATCATGAAAACACCAATAGCAGCTGCCAAATGTGCCGCAATGAGCGAGACAAAGCCTGATGCAGCTGTGCCTTACGCACAGCACCAAGAGACAAAGCAACCAGCACTCGACCGACTTCTTTTTCCTCAAGGGAGGTGTCTGAATTACCAGCTGGAGATGACCAGCCAGAGAAACTTTTATCTGTTTGAAAAACAACAGGATGGCCGACGATCAATGATCCACTGTTGCTTCCGTTTTGAATAAAAGAATCATAAGCCACTTCATCAAGTTTTCGTTTCGCAACGATTTCATTTTCATTATTATAAATAATAAGAAACTGCACCTGCTCATTCCAGAGGAAGCCGTCGATTAACCTGTCAAGTTCCTGCTTGTCCTGGACAATCATCGGCAGTTCCGCTGCCTGGGCTAGGCCCTGTACAATTGCTTCTCCAGACCTTTTTTGCTCTGATTCGATGAGACGATTGGTCTGATAAATGTTGATTGTGGTGGCAAGAGAAAGACTCACGGCAACAACTGCCATCACAATGAGTATCGCTTTTGCACGAAGGGAAAAGTTCTTTATTGAGAAGGAGAGCTTCACTATCTAGTCAGTTCCTATAATGCAGGCCTGATTTATGACAGCTGCAGGCAATGAGATCCCGAGCCTATCGGCAACCACCATATTCACGGCAATGGTTACTCCGGAGCAGATGGACTTATCGTTTAATTTGTTTCCTTCAAGTCCACTTACCACAAGAGATGCCGCATATTCCCCCTGCAAAGCGGGATCGGCATCCAAGCCAAGAAGTGCTCCGGCTTTGACAAAGGAACCTGAAAATCCAAAGACAGGAATCTGCTGCCGCAGAGATGAGAGTAGCAGGCTATTGACTGTTGCCCGATTGTAGATTCCTGAATCTGCCATGGTCCAGATCAAATCGACATCACGTTGAAACAGTTCTGCAATAGCATCTGCCATGGAATCATACCTGTCCACATCAACAGCCTCAAGTTTCCAGCTGCCCGGTAGATGTGTTTTTACCTCAATCAGAGTCATCATACTTTTTGTCGATGATGAACGATACAGCATGGCCATGGAGTGCAGATTCGGCATAGCCTTCTGAATAATAGTAAACTGCTCACTCACGGGTTTTGTGACTGAAACACCCCTGGTATTTTTTCGACCATCTTGCAGACCAATCTTATCAGGATCCGCTACCATACAGAACACAAGAGGCATTGTTTCAGAAAGAACGTGACTCAGATAAGCAGCGGCTCGACTGCCTATGGCCACCCACACTTTCGTTTTATATACGGTGGACGAAAAATCAAGTGTCATTTCAGAGAGTTTCTCGGAAAGAAACTCCCGGGTATGTATATCATGCTTTGCAAGGGAAGATGTCAAAGCATCGGAAGCAAGTCGATATGGCACTGCCTCGGAACTCAACACAACAAAGACAGTGCTCTTTGCCTGGACATTTGATGGCAAAAGCAGAAAGAGAAGGCCGAGTAAAACAAATAATTTACCCCCTTCATTATTCCACTTTTTAATATTACTGAACATGCCCATTGTCATAATAACTGATTGGAAAAATTTTCCTGCTCCACTCGAACAATAAAACACTCTATGCGTTGTATGTTTTCTCTCTATGGAACACAAGCTCTTTCAGATCAAAAAGCAACCTGCAAACGACAGAAAAACATTCTGCCCGGAATACTATAGCTGCTGGTTTGGTCCAAACCGACAACTGGATCATATTCTTTTGTCAGCAGATCCATAACCCCAAGCATTATCTCTCCCCTTTTCTCCATAATCCCTCTGGATACAGTCAAGTCGAGATTATTTGAGGATTCGATTGAATAATTAGAAACATCCTCATCCACAGGATCCGAATAGGCGTACTGTCCATTAAATGTCCAATTTTCGTCCATTTTCCAGCGTAGATTCAAACCAACCTTATTTTTGGCTGGCAGGAATGCTCGAATCGACTGATGCGGATGCTCCGTCTCAAATGTATTATAGGCATACCAAATACTCCATAGCAATGGCCCTGCCTCATAGTCAAGCTCAAGCTCAAGACCATAACCTTCAGCATCACCGGTATTATCAACATACAGATGGTACGTTGGAAAGCCTGCAGAATTCACATCATACACAGTCCGGCCCCCAATGAGATTGTTGTACCACATATAATACAAATCTGTTTTTAATTTGATATTTCCCTTAATATTCCAATGATAACCTCCCTCCAGAGACCAGGCTTGTTCAGATTCCATATCCGGATCAACCGAAAACTGAAATTCATAGGCCTCTTTCTGCGTGTCAGTATGAAAAATTGCGTTACGAATAAAACCCACCGGCTGCCTGTAGGATTTTGCCGCACTGACTCGTACAACATGGTTCATTGATGAGTCAACGCCGTAAATGGAAGAAAGCCTTCCGGACCAGTCGGTCTCTCCTTCGGAAAAATAATCGCCACGTAACTGAGCTTCAAAAAGGAGCTGCTTGGAATATTGATACCTGTCGGAGGCAAAAAGTCCAAACCAGCGTTCGGAGACCTCTTCTTCGGTGAGGGTGAAAACATCAGGTTCTATGGGGCGGGTCGAAATATCGGTACTTCTATAGTTCCCGCCAAAGGCTACCGAGTGAGAGGACAGGCCCGTCATAGTTAGCTGAGCTTCAAAATCATTTTCAAGCACCTGATATTGAGCTGCACCATAGGAGGGACGATCCATATCCTGGTAACGTCCAGCCCAGCGAAAATACCCTTCAGTGGTAGAGTTAAATACTTGTTCAGCTTTTATATAGCCGTTTGCTGTGTTGAGTTCATTAGCCCCAACATCTGAAATACCGGCTGTCTCAAAGGCTCCCTGATCGGTACCGGTCATACCGGCACCAAGGGTAAGTTCCAGTTCCGACTCGGTTTTATAAATCAACTCACCCCTTGCCACAGTACGTCGCTGAAAATCGTCACCGCCCGCATCATCACGCAGATCAAGGACATCTGCGGAGGATTTCAAATCCTCATACCCGGCAGACAGCAACCAGCTCCATTTCCCAGAAACATCCGCAAACCGGACCTGAGAAGAGCTATCACCAAACTGACTTATATTGGATGTAACAAAGAGCCCTTCTAATGTTTCAGGTTTTTTAGTGATTATATTAATGACTCCTGACAAGGCATTTGCACCCCAGGCAGCACCACCTGAGCCACGCACTATCTCTATCCTCTCAATATCCTCCATCATCACTGGAAGGGAACTGAACTCGGGGCCACCAAAGGCGGGACTGTCAGCCGGCATACCATCAACAAGTGTCATCGTCCGATCGGAAAACATTCCCTCCAATCCATGAATACCAATACCATATCGGTTTCTATCCATCCGGACGACATCCATCCCGGGAGCATAGCGAAGCGTTTTCTGGATGGAACTATGACCGCTGTAATGCAGGTCATCGGCTGTAAGAACGCTTACTGGAACAGATAGAAGATTTTCGGGTTGTTTTTGTCTGGACGCAGAAACGACCAGAGTCATATCCTGAAAAAGCAGAAGCTCATCTGCTTCACCAAAATCATCAGAAATTTGGGCAAAGGATGAAACAGCTGCCAGGAATAGATGAGAAGAAAAAACTACAGCTGTTCCTATTCCCCTACCTGAAGAAAAAACAGCCTTACGCATAACCATAAAACCTCCAGTCACAAACAGATGCCCCTTAACTATTAACGACTTGTCTTTATTTTTCACCAGTAAAGCATACTCCCATACAGGAGTTTTTGAAAGTGGTAATTTTATTTTTCTGATGCAATCCCACTGACATATGGCAAATTCTTATTGAAAAACAGATCCCCACAGGATCTTTTTTTGCCAAAATAACCGCCAGCCGCCCGAAACAGCCTAACTCATTACAGTTTCAATTGGCCAAAAAACTAGACACTGCCACCGTCGATTCAATTTTCCAGGCCATTATCCCTTTAGCTTGACTCTTGGCGTTGGGCTCGTTAAAATCCATTGCTAATTTCAAGTGGCCTTATAGGACACTTCATCACTAAAAATTCCCCATACAATTCAATGAACATAGATCCTTTCCCAAAACCATTTTCCTGTAAGGAAAAACCAAGTATTCAATACCCCTGTTCCTGGAGTTACAAGGTCATCGGTCTCGATGAGGATGCATTAAGACGTGCCATTAAGACAATAATAGGTCACGAGAATCTCTTAATCACTCACTCCCATACAAGTTCAGGTGGAAAATACTGTAGCCTCAATGTGGAACTTGTGGTTGAAGATGACGAGACCAGACTTAAATACTATCAACATTTTAAAAATCACGCAGCTGTCAAAGTTGTTATGTAAAGGCATCATATGGACAAAGATACAAACAGTAAAGATTCCCGGCTCATCCCAATCCTTCGAGAAGGAGTTGCCGTAATCCAGATGCTTTTTTTCAAAGAATTCAAATCGGTCATCGTAAGAAAGCATCCCGACCTTGATAGCTCAGCACAAACCATGCTGGCAGGTGCCATCACCAATGAAATTTTTGGAACTCACAACAGGGAAGAGAAATTTCAGCTGTTCCGCAACAGCCATCAAGGCATTATCGAACAGGAACTGATGAGTTTAACCAGTGAACTGCCTCAGATGACAGCCCCTCTCTCCGATGCATTACGCATTCAAACACTTTGTGACAACCAGGAAGGCATTGATTCAACCCACGTTCTGCAACAGGCGAATAGTATAGGGCTTTTACCAGAAGATCGTGAGATCCCCATGCCATCTTCATTTATGGAAACGGTGCGGACGCTTGGGGCCATACACAAACTTATTATTCCTCCCGTTGAAATTGACACGACAGAGGAACACAATTTACTCCAATAACTTTTCATCAGGTATTCAAAGGAGAGCACAATGAAGAAATCAGTGACGGGTATGGCTTTGGCACTTGTTGCAGCCGTGGTACTTTTGCTTAGCCCCATGCAGAGTAAAGCATCTAACGACTTTGTTTTTGGTCTGCTTATGGTCGGCCCTGCCAATGATCATGGCTGGAGCCAGGCCCATTTTGAAGCAGGAAAGGAAATAGAAAAACAGATCCCGGGAAGCAAAATGATCTATATCGATAAGGTCAATCCTGCTGACCGCCCAGGTGTCACTATTCCCTTTCTGGTTGATGACCTTGTGTCCAAGGGAGCCAAATTAATTATCGGCAACTCCGATGACATGACCGATGGTATCCGCGAATCGGCCATGCTCCACCCCGATGTCAAATTCATCCATATATCCGGTGATGATGCACTCAGCCCCAAATCCCCTGAGAACCTTTCCAACCTCATGGGTAAAATGGAATATGGACAGATGATGGCAGGCTTTGCCGCTGCAATGACCACCAAAACTGGAAAAATTGGCTACCTGGGTCCCCTGATCAACGATGAAACCAAACGCCTTGCAGCTGCCTGTTTTCTTGGTGCCCGTTATGCATGGACAAACATTCTGAAAAAGGATCCTGCCGCTCTTAGCTTCAAAGTTTCCTGGATTGGTTTCTGGTTCAATATCCCTGGAGTTACTTCCGATCCCACTCAGGTTGCCAAAAACTTTTTTGATTCTGGAGCAGATGTTGTTATTTCAGGAATCGATACAACCGAAGCATTGATTGTGGCTGACCAAAAGAAAAAGGAAGGTGCAGACGTATCGGCAATCCCCTATGACTTTCAGGGCGGATGCGACACTGCTCCCGACGCCTGTCTTGGCGTCCCTTATTTTAACTGGATCCCCGGCTATACTCACTTTATCAATAACGCAATTCAGAACAGCTGGAAGAAAGAATGGCTCTGGCTCGGTCCCGAATGGGCAGATATGAATAACTCCATGACCTCCTCCATCGGGTTTCAAAACGGAAAAGCTCTGACGGTAGACGTTCAGAAACAACTTGCCACTTTTGTACGGGGCCTGGGCGATGGATCCATATCTCTTTTCAGCGGTCCACTTAATTTCCAGGACAAATCTGTCTTCCTGAAAAAAGGCAAAACTGCAACGGATATGCAAATCTGGAATCTCCCCCAGCTTCTTGAAGGTATGGAAGGGGCATCTAAGTAAATCAAGTTTCTCGGTTGCTGTAACATACTGAGAATAAAATACTTGTAGGATAACGTAAGCTTCATTGCAGGCAGTTAGACTAAAGGCTAAAGGAGTGATAATCCTTTAGCCTTTCTTTACCTCCAGTCTTCAGCCTTAACGACTTCACCGGTTACCTTCCCTCTCCCATGGATGTCAAATTCCAACATATCTCCAAAAACTTCGGATCCGTCAAGGCATTGACAGATGTATGCCTAAGCGCCCATTCTGGAACCATCCATGGGATAATTGGTGAGAACGGTGCCGGTAAATCGACGCTGATGAAGATCCTCACCGGCTACCAGTCAAAATCTAGCGGTAGCATTCTCATTGATGGACAGGATGCAATGCTTGCTGATCCCAGGCAGGCGGCAAAGATGGGCATTGGCATGCTCTATCAGGAGCCTATGGACTTTCCACCCCTGACTGTCCTGGATAATTTTTCTCTCGGTACCCCAGGCACAAACTGCCGGAAGTTACGTATATCTCTGCTTGATCTTGCCTCTCGTTTCGACTTCCACCTCGACCCTGATCGCTGTGTCGAACGTTTAACCGTGGGGGAAAGACAACAGATCGAACTCCTCCGCCTTATCCATTGTAAAACACGTATCCTAATCCTTGATGAACCGACCACGGGCATTTCCCCGGCTCAAAAAGAGATTCTATTTCCTGCTCTCAAGCAACTTGCTGCAGATGGCATGACCATCCTGCTTGTTTCTCATAAACTAGAGGAGGTGGCAACTCTCTGCCATGAGGTGACAGTACTGCGTCATGGACGTGTCACTCACCACACCTCAGCGCCTTTTCACTTTTCAGAACTTCTCACTGCCATGTTTGGATCTGTACCAGAGCAAAAAGACAGGGACACCATAAGAATAAACGGTGAGCCGATGCTGGTTCTGCAGGATGTGGAGGCCGCTGGAGACAGGTCGGGACTGCACCACTGCAATACCAGTTGTGCAGAGGGAGAAGTTATTGGTCTTGCTGGACTTGATGGTGCCGGGCAATCCACATTTTTACGCCTGGCTGCAGGACTCACACTCCCTGTCCGGGGTGAAGTGAAACTTTTCAGTAAACAACTCCCGAAAAACAGAACAGCAAGCCGGCAGGCCCAAAAACTAAAAACTTCTTTTATTCCTGCCGATCGACTTGAAGAAGCACTCTTTGCCAATATTTCCCTAAACGATCATTTCAATCTACAGGGTAGGCAGAATTCCTTCTGGCGCTCTCGAAAGATTAGCAAGCGCCTAACGGAAAAAGCAATTACCACCTTTTCCATAAAAGGACAGGTGCAAGATGCAGCAGGGGACCTCTCTGGAGGTAACCAGCAACGTCTTCTCCTTGCCCTCCTCAACCCTCAATCCCGTCTGGTGCTACTTGAAAACCCGACTAGGGGACTGGATATTCGTTCGGGACAGTGGGTCTGGAATTACCTGCGCAATGAACTCAATCCAAAGACAACTATCATTTTTTCATCTCCCGAACTTGACGAAATCCTTCATTACAGTGATCGTGTTCTTGTTTTTCATGATGGTGAAATCGTTATGGATAGTACGGTTATCGAAACCAGTCATGATGCTGTTGCTACTGCCATGACGGGAATACAAGGACAATGAGAAAAACAAGTGGCAGAAACCACATACCACAAACGCTCTTCGACATACTCCTTGGGGCTGTCCTCGTCTGTGGATTTACAGCACTCATACTGTTTATTACAGGAGCACCTGTCCTTCCGGCTTTTCATAATATCTGGCTCGGTGCCTTTGCCTCCACTACCAAGGTCAGCCAGGTGCTCTCCGTCTGGATTCCTCTGACCCTTTGTGCATGCGGACTCCTCTATACCTTTAGAGTCAATCTCTGGAACATTGGCATTGAAGGGCAAATTATAATGGGTGCGATCTCAGCCATGGCTGTCCTGCGTATTCCGGGAATTGAAAACCCAATACTTATACTCATCCTGGCATGCCTGGCATCCATGTTTGGTGGCGCAATCTGGGGGCTCTTTGCAGGGCTTCTTAAAACACGGGGTGGGGTCCATGAAATTTTCGGCGGCCTTGGACTGAATTTTGTCGCTCAGGGCTTTATTCTCTGGCTCATATTTGGTCCCTGGAAACGACCGGGCATTGCATCCATGAGCGGCACGGAACTCCTGGACCGCGACCTCTGGCTCTCAACTCCCCCCGGCTGGCGGGTGGCAAGCCTTGGTTTGGTGATTGCTGTTTCTGTCATTGTACTTACGTGGGTATTGCTTGAAAAGAGTAGCCTTGGGTTGAAATTCAGAGCAATCGGAGAGAATCCCAAGGCAGCGCTTCTCTACAGTCTTTCACCTGAAGGATACTATCTTCAATCAATTAGTATTGCAGGTGCCTGCGCAGGGCTTGCAGGGTTCCTTCAGGTAACTGCTGTCTATCACCGCCTGATTCCGTCGATTTCAAGTGGCTATGGTTATCTTGCACTCTTAGTTGTGATGCTTGCAGGATACAGAATCACACTTCTTCCGCTTCTTGCCTTCTTTTTTGCCAGCCTCAATGTCGGTTCCATTCAGCTTCCTATTGTTCTGCAGCTTGATTCTTCACTGTCCGGTGTTATTCAAGGCTGTTGCGTACTCAGTGCCCTGTTTATTCTAGGGATCAAGCAGAAGAGGAAACATTCATGATCGGTGATCTTTCCATTCCGGTACTCATCGCATCAGTACTGGCCGCGAGTGCGCCACTTATCATTATTGCACTTGGTGAAACGCTCACCGAAAAAAGTGGTCTTATCAATCTCTCTCTTGACGGGGTAGTATTATTTTCTGCAATGGCAGCCTTTGTGGTCGCCAAAGAAACCGACTCGCTGTTCCTTGGTTTTTTTGCGGGTGGCTGTGCTGGCATGCTCACAGGAATAATTGTGGGTTACTTCAGTATCTATCTTCATCTTACACAGGTTGCAGTCGGATTTGCTTTGTCACTACTCTGCCGGGATCTGGCCTACTTTCTTGGTAATCCCTACAGCAGAGTGCAGGGGCCAACACTCCTGGCAACGAAACTCCCCTTTTATGACTCCCTCCCTTCCTCTCTGCAGATCATTCTTACCCAACCACTGACTGTCTGGTTCGCTCTGTTACTCATTTTTTGCCTCTACTACTTCTTTAGTTACAGTAAGGCCGGTCTCTGTTTGCGCTCCGTTGGAGAAAATCCTGTAGCTTCATTTGCACGTGGGCTCAATCCAGCAAAAATTCAGATGACAGCAGTTCTCGTGGGAACCTTTCTTGTAGGTATTGGTGGGGCAGCCTATTCACTCTCATTAAAACCAGGATGGGGACGTCCTCAGGGAGCAGAAGGGATAGGATGGATTGGCCTGGCACTGGTTATCTTCGGCGGCTGGCATCCAATACGCGTAGCTCTTGGGGCCATGCTTTTTGCTTTCCTTCAAGTGAGTGGCATTGGCCTCCAGGACCTTTTTCCAGGCGTCCCGGCACAGGTCTTTCAAACCGCACCATTTCCTCTGATGATCTTCACTCTGGTTTTTATGCACTATTTAACAAAAAGAAAACAACAACAGGATTATTCTGGAAACAAATTCCAGAGATTTATTGGGAAGTTATTTATGTCTCGTCCCCCTAAGGCTATTGGGAAAAGCTATATACAGAAATAGACTCCGAACTGTTGCCACCAATTCGTCCGACTCAAAAACTTTTGTATTTACCATGCTATGAAGCGACACAATGTTTACCCGGAATCTGGGGACACGATTCCAATTCAAAAGACAAAGACGAATTGGATCATGTCCCCAGTTTCCTACCATTTTATTCGTTATTCAATTCCGGCTCAAACTCAATTTCGGTGAATAGTTATAAACTTTTTTTCTGAGTAGCCACTCTGTCTGTGCAGAAAATGGATACATTGAACTTCCATATTTCACCCAATTTTGATATAACACCTTTGTTCTACTCAAAGATGATTGGACCGTCAGCCACCTAGAGAGGTTATCCACTTTTCATACGAATTCAGGCTTCAATAGTTATGTTTTTTCGCTCACCCAAAAGGCCTCCAGCCACAAAAAAACAATTCGACAACCCACTTTTTTCAATTGGTGAGTACACCTACGGTCGACCCGATATCCGTACCTATGGAGATGGCACCCATCTGAGCATTGGTAAATTTTGCTCCATTTCCTCAAAAGTCACCCTGATTCTAGGTGGCAATCATCGAATTGACTGGGCCACAACATATCCTTTCCCTGCACTTGCTACCCAATGGCCTGAAACTGAAAAGATCAGCGGTCATCCTGCAACCAAAGGAGATCTGACAATTGGCAATGATGTCTGGATCGGTCATGGGGCAACCATCCTCTCCGGTCTGTGCATTGGTTCCGGTGCAGTGATCGGTGCCTGCAGTGTTGTGCATAAAGATGTTCCTCCCTATGGAATAGTTGCCGGGAATCCCGCAAAAGTACTCCGAACCCGCTTTGACCAGGAAATATGTGAAGCTCTGCTGAAACTTTCCTGGTGGAACTGGACAGAAGATAAAATAAAAAATAATTTGGAGTTGATCTGCAGTGACCGCATCCAAGAACTCCTTAAGGTCACCTGATGTATCACCCTCTACTCTGTAGTGTAATTATAGTTTCCTACAATAATTTCGAAACAACCACCGGTCCCTGTCTTAACAGTCTGGCTCAATCGCCTGAAGATATGGAAATAATAGTAGTGGACAACAACTCGGATCCTTCCACACAAAAGAAGCTGACTCTGGCTGGAAAAAATGACTCAAGAATCAAGCTGCTCTTCCTCGGCGAAAATCGAGGTTACGCAGCTGGAAATAATATTGGGGCCCGAGCAGCGACGGGTGAATATTTCCTCCTTCTCAATACGGACACCCGTATTGTACCAGGCACAATATCCCTCTTCACCTCCCTCATGCAACAGCACCCTGACTGGGATATGCTAGGACCGGTAACAAACAACTGTGGCAACGATCAACACATTCACACGACCGGAGCCCAGCCTGAAGAAATCCTTAGCCAGGGCAGCCACTGGTGTAAGCATTCAGCACGACTCAATTTCAAGACAGATCGTCTTATTTTTTTCTGTGTCCTGATACGAAGAAATCTCTACGAAGAACTGCAGGGCCTAGATGAAGATTTTGGCCTGGGCTATTACGAAGATACCGATTTTGTATACAGGGCGATAAAAGCTGGAAAACAGATGGTAATAAGCGAAAAAACATTTGTGTACCACAAGGGTAAGGGCAGTTTTTCAAAGGTGAATGGAGCAGTTCGTAAGCTGATGAAAAAGAATAAGAAACTGTTCAGAAAAAAACATGGCCACGGCGAAATTACTGACCACTGGCGAATTAAAAACCTCCAGGCCATGACGAGATATCTTGAACTTCTTGATAAAACTTCTCCTACCCCGGAACTCCAATACTCTTTTTCAAATCGTCAGAAAATTGCTGAAGGACTTATGCCTAACAGTCCGCTTAAACGTTTTTTCTATCGCCGCAACCTGAACACAACCATCACGCGCTTCGAAAGCAGACTCTCCAAATTACAAGGCCAGGAAAAGAAGAAACAATAACAAGAAAAGTCCCCAACAAATCTCTGTTTGAGGGTTATGACCTGAGCCCTGGACAAAACCGAAATCAGCTACATTGCTCACAGTTTCCGATATGCTTGTCCAAGCCATTCTCACACCACTGTTTTTCCATTCGAAGAGAATCTGAGAGCAAGTCATTGTTCTGGCTCAAAAAATCTCTTGACTGGGACGGATGATAGAGGTGAAAGGCTAAGGCATTAAATTTTACATTCTGCCTCCGGACACCGATATTCAACAGGCGCGCTGCAAATTCAGTATCCTCGTGCCCCCATCCGATAAAGTCCTCATTGAAGCCATTTACCTGAAGTGCATCTTTTTTCCAAAAGGCGAAATTGCAAGTTTTAATTCCACCCAGCCTGCTATTACGACAAGAAAACATCCTCGATAAAAGACGTGAACGGATACAGTTTTTCCGATTACCAATCCTATCCCCGAAGACGCTTACACGAATGTCTCCTGAAGAAATGATTTTTGCCGTGGTCCCCTTACTCAATATCACTCGAGACCCCTGAACAAAATATCCGGGTGTCGCGTAATAAACATGGTCTTCAATAAAATGTATCTCCAGCATGATATCGCCATCAACAAGAATACAGTAATCAGCCATACTTCGCGCCATTGCCATATTCCGACACCTTGCAGGACGAAATCCTTTATCTTCCTGCCAACAGTGGTAAACCGGAATATCGGTTTTTTCTCGCATCATCTTGACTAACTCACCGGTATCCGAATTTGAGCCATCGTCAGCAATAATAATTTCGGTTGGTGGCAAAGTCTGCTTAAAGGCAGTCTGCATGGTCAAGCGTAACGTATCAGTATTATTATAGGTAGTAATTATAAGTGATATCTTCATGGCAAGAGACCTGTGAAATTGTTCTTTTATCAATATGAGAACTTAGAGAAAGAGCAGTGCCTGCTCATAGACATGATCGACAGAAATTGAGTGCATACAGATAAGTTCTTCGCAGCTTCTTTTTCGGCAAACGAGGCAATCAAGCGTTTCATTTCTCACTACCTTACTGGGTACTTTATAGGGTCCAACAAGTTCTGGATTCGTTGGACCAAAAAGAACCACCACGGGAATCCCGGCAAGGGCAGCCATATGCATGGGACCAGTATCCACACCTATATAAAGTGACGATTCCTTAATAAGCGCCGCTGACTCAATAAGTGATAACTCTCCCCCCGTCACCAGCGGTGGACTTGTCATCAGTTCTGCAATTTTTTCCAATACAAGTCTATCATCCTTGGATCCAGCTAAAACCACTTGCACATCTGCTTCTTGCTGCAGCCTGTCTCCGAGAGCTGCCCATTTTTCAACGGGCCAGAACTTAGTCTCCCAACGACCAACCGGATTAAAATAAACCAAGGTTTTCCTTTCACCTGTAAGGAATGTATTTACTCTTTCTAGATCACTCTCATCTGTTTCAAGAAAAAAATCTTCATCTTCAACGGTGCACCCGAAAAAGGAGGCAAAAAGTAAATTTTTGTCCTGAGCATGCATTATTTTTTGGGGAACTTTTACCAATTGATGCTGAAAGAGCGTATTTAACTCCTTGGCCACAGAGAAGCCAATCCGGACGCCTCCTGGATTGCAAAGTGCCAGTATCCCACTACGAAAGGATGCATGAAGATCAAGGACCAGATCGTAGGGCTTTTTGGAAAATGATTTTCTTAGTTTCTGAAGAGTTCGTAACGTCGCTACAACAGCTTTGAAAAAGGCAGTTTTCCCAGCCTTGGGTTCACTGGTGGAAGGGATGTCTATAACGAACACGTTGTCTACAGCAGAATCTCGTTCAACTATCGAGGCAAATGGCTTTTGCACAACCCAATCAACTGCAATTCGTGGATAGCATCGTTTCAGGGTGTGAACAAGAGCCAGAGTATGAACAATGTCGCCAAGTGAACTCTGCTTGATTATTAATATTCTTTGAGCGTTCAGAAGAATATCAGTTTTTGACTTCTCTTTCCTGGATGCCAGAAACTTAAATGGAGAACGAATGGAAGGGGTATGGGTATGGGTCATAACAGGATTTTATAAACAGCGGGAATACAGGATATAATGTGGTTTCACACTACACTCATTGCTATTTTAAGTATTCACTCTCAACAACCAGCTCATTGACTCAACGAAATAATACAAAACAGGTTATAAGGCTGAAGAAACAGAAAGGCTAAAGGTCGCGTGTAGTTCTGTTCTTCCTTCAGTCTAAAATCCTTCATCCTATGCACCTTCTCGTAATAACGAAAGAAATTAATGATTATTTCGAAGTCTGCGTTTATTTCGTGTTTTTTTCACCCCTCAGGGGGTACTGAACCGAGTAACAGGAGTTCAGGGATAAAGTACTAAGCGAGATCATACAGTAGTAATTCAAAAAAACCATTACAAAACTGTAGAACATACAGTACTATTCAGGATGAAACAAGGTCAGACCTCACGGCCACTACCGACACACACCTCAACACTTAGCAACAAGACAACATTGCCATGCAGTTTATAAAAAGACTGGACAAAAAACTCTCCAAACTCTCATCACGCAAACATAAGAATTCCAAAATTGTCTTCTATCTGAAAGGCATGGCCCAGATCCTCACCCCGGTAATTTACCTGCGAAGACAACTTCCACGCCTGCTTGACTCAATTTCCTGTTATGATCAAGACCATATCCTGGACAGGGTTGCCTATTACAATAAAAAACAAACACAATTCACTCTGGGGCCGGATCGAAGCCAATCGGCAGACCTCACAACAAAGAAAAATTTTGTCTATTACCTTGATTTTAAGAAATATTGTCGTTTCTTTGATCCAGCCTTTTCTTTTTACTACAAATTCGGCGATGTCGTCACAGTCCCTACAAATCCAACCTTTGTCAAAAGTCGACCACTCACAGACAACAACGAAAATGGAATTCTCTTAAAACTCAACAGTATTCGTCATTACACTTTTGTCAAAGATACTCTCCCTTACCAGGACAAAAAAAACAAACTGGTCTGGCGTGGTAAGGCCGGCGTACAAGAACGAAAGGATTTTATCCGTCAGTACTTCAATAATCCTCTTTTTGATGTCGGCCAGTCCAATCAACCAGAGGCAGGTGGAGACTCAAGACGCCAAAAACGATTTATGCCCATAGAAAAGCAATTGCAATTTAAGTTCATTCTCTCCATTGAAGGCAATGATGTGGCCACAAATCTTAAATGGATTATGTCGTCCAACTCTCTCTGTTTTATGAGAAAACCACGCTTTGAGACCTGGTTTATGGAAGGAAGACTGCTACCTGATTTCCACTATGTTCTATTACGAGACGATTATTCAGATATTGAAAAGAAGATGACATACTACCTGCAGCATGAAGAAGAGGCTCTGGCCATTCTAAGGAACGCCAGGGCATATACAAAACAATTTCAAAACACCAAGAGGGAAAATCTTATATCTCTTATGGTATTTAGGCAGTATTTTGAACAGAGTGGTCAACTCAGGTGATCTATACCAAACCACTCAACGCGATTGCACCTTACGGGCAGCTCCACCTGCCAGCTTAACAATGATCTGATTGGACTTATGAAGTCTGGAAGCCATTGCTCGGAAGAGATGTCCGGAAACATCAGGATATTTTTCTATAATTTCATATAGCTTGTTACCGGGATAGCGTTTAATCGCTGACCTGCCAAGGGACACGATGGATGCATTTCGTGGTTCTCCTGACAATACTGCCATTTCACCAAAATATTCTCCGGGTTCAGTAAGCTCGGCAATCTTCTTCCCACCCTTTAAGACAGACAACCCTCCCCGGAGGAGTTTGAAAAAGTCCACATCGGTATTGCCCTCACGAATAATCACATCACCATCTTCATAATTTTCGATATCAGGATTTACGAGATAAGCAGGAAGGCTTTCCTTATGAGCGACGGTTCTGCGAAGTGCTTCCTCAACACTGGTGACCCCCTGCCTCACCTTTTCGATGGCAGCATCCCGCAGCGGAACCATTCCCTCCTGAACAGCAGTTTTTCGTAATTGATCTTCGGGAACTTCAGCACTGATCGCTTTTGCAACCTCTTCGGTTACTTCCATAAGCTCAAAAAAACCGATTCGTCCCTTATACCCCAAGCCATTACACTCAGGACAACCAATGGGTCCATAGGTGACCACATAATCAACTTCATCTTCATGAAACCCCATCTCGAGGAGTTCCTTAGGATCACGCTGCTCAGGTTTCTTGCACGCCTGACAGAGCTTACGTCCAAGTCGCTGTGATAAAACCATGGTGATAGAGGAGGCAAGCATAAATGGTGGTATACCGATATCAATAAGACGACCAATGGTTGCCGCACTGTCATTGGTATGAAGAGTTGAAAAGACCAGATGCCCGGTCATGGCAGCTTTTATACCAATCTCAGCAGTTTCGATATCTCGAATCTCACCAACCATAATGATATCCGGATCCTGACGAAGGAAAGCCTTCAGGGCTGCAGCGAATGTCATCCCGACTTCGGCATGGACATTAACCTGATTAATTCCCTTAAAGTTAAATTCCACCGGATCTTCCGCAGTAAGAATCTTAATATCTTCAGAGTTCAGCGAATTCAAGGCGGAATAGAGAGTAACTGTCTTACCGGAACCAGTGGGGCCTGTAACCAGAAGCAGTCCCTGAGGACGGTTCAAACAACGCTTCAAGGCTTCAAAAGTCTCCACCTCAAAACCAAGCTTGGTCAAATCCACATTAAGAGACCCCTTATCGAGAATACGAAGAACAACGGATTCACCAAACAGGGTCGGAAGGGTTGAGACACGAAAGTCCACGGAACGATTACGCCCTAGACGCATTTTAATACGGCCATCCTGAGGAATACGACGTTCGGTAATATCAAGATCAGCAAGAATTTTCAACCGTGCCGCCATGGCATTTTTAATACTTAAGGGCAGATTCATGGATTTAAAAAGAGAGCCATCCTTACGATAGCGAATCTGCATGGTTTTCTCATAGGGTTCCACATGAATATCAGAGACCCCATCTTGAACAGCCTTAATAAGAATACCATTAACCAATTTAATAATGGGAGCATCGTTTGCAGCAAACTGATCACCTATAGCATCCTCATCAATGGTTTCGATCTCAAACTCATCAGCAGCGTCGGCCACTATGGAACCAAAGTCATCAACTTCGGTAACGGCCATCTCTTCATCAGCTTCTTCCCTGCGATTTAAAAAAGTTGCCGCCTCTTCATCATCTATGCGATAATATTTTCTATAGGCTTCAATGATATCAGACTCCATGGAGACACAAACGGCGAGATCCTTCCCAAGTTCCTCCTGAAGTTTTTCCACCGCTTCAGTGTCGGTGGGCTCGGCCATGGTTATCTGTAGTGTATTTCCGGCAAGACGAAGGGGGAAGGCCATAAACTCCTTGGCCGTCTCGTAAGGCACCAGGGCAATGGCTTCTTTATTTGGTGGTTCCTTGGTGAGCAGAACAGGTGTGAAATTATGCTGGCGACTCAGAAAGTTATAGACGGTATCGGCATCAATATAATCAAACTGGCGCAGAATGGCGCTCAGACGCCCACCATTCTTTTTAAGTTCTGTTTTGGCACTGTCAAGCTGAGCAGGAGTGATATAACCAGCCTTACTCAGAAGCTCTCCGACTTTTAACTTACCGGCCCCGGAGCGGTCTTTAACCGTTCCTTTCAGAGAACTTCTTTTTGGTGCTATTTTTTGTTTTACTGCCATATTATTAATATATATTAAAAATTTTAAACTTACCCATGGATGCGTTGCACATCTCCATTTCAGTCCAATTAACAATACAACGTTTTATTTAAAAAAACAAACGGGTTAAGAAAAGCTCACTTTTCCTAACCCGTTATTTCACAGCTCATGAGTAAAACTCACGGACTGGCTATCTGTTACTAGCTGTTTTATTTACACATACAGCCTAAAACACACCTTTTACTTTTCCGGTCTCAACATCGACATCAACCCGGCGATAAGCGGGATCAGAACCGGTACCAGGCATAAGGCTGATGGTTCCTGCAATAGGCACAACAAAACCAGCACCTTTGTATGTCATGATATCACGGATAGGCAATGTCCAACCGGTAGGTGTTCCTTTAAGGGCAGGATTATGAGAAAGAGAAAGATGCGTTTTCACCATACAGGTTCCCATCTCAGCCATATCAGGATCTGCGCTCAACCTTTTTAATTTCGCCTGAGCTTCAGGGGTGTAGCTCACACCATCTGCGCCATAAACTTCCTTAGCGATAAGATCGATACGCTTTTCAAGTGGATCCTTCAGATCATAGAGGAATTTAAAGTCATTTGGCTCTTCACAGGCATCAACGACAGCATCTGCAAATTCAAGAGCACCGTCTCCACCATGTTCCCAATGACGGGACAGGGCAACTCGTGCACCAGCAGCTTCACAGATACGACGAACGGCTTTAATTTCATTGTCAGTATCGGTGAAGAAGGCGTTGATACAAACAACGGGATTGATACCAGCTTTCTTTACGGTCTCAATATGATGAAGGAGATTTTTACAACCCTCTTCAACCCAACCCACATTTTCTGAAGCGTACTCTACAGGCATTGGTTTGCCTGGAACTGGAATTGGTGCGCCACCATGACATTTAAGAGCACGAATAGTTGCAACAACAACCGCACAATTGGGCTTATTGCCAGAGAAACGGCACTTAAGATTCCAGAATTTTTCAAATCCGATATCTGCACCAAATCCTGATTCTGTAACATTGTAATCAGCAATTTTAAGTCCAACTTTATCGGCAATAACAGAAGATTGACCAATGGCAATATTGGCAAAAGGCCCGGCATGCACAAGAACCGGCTGCCCTTCGAGTGTTTGCATCAGGTTAGGATTAATGGCCTGAACCATCCACGCCGTCATGGCGCCATCGACTTCCAGGTCTGCGGTGGTAATAGGTCTATCCTGCTTGTCATAGGCAACAACGATTTTAGCAATACGACGACGCATATCGGCAAGATCGTTAGCAATGGCAAGAATAGCCATAATCTCTGAAGATACGGCAATTGCAAAAGACGATTTCATGGTGAAACCATCCATTTTACCTGGTCCCTGACCGATGGTAATGTCACGCAGTGCCTGTGCACAGAAATCCATAATCCAGTTAAACTCAACTTTCTTGGGATGGATATCCAAACGTTTCAGGTTACGCTGAGCAAGCTGCTCATCGGTATAATTTGCTTCATGCTGCATACGGGAAGTAAGGGCAACCATACCAAGGTTATGGGCATTCATAATGGCATTGATATCACCGGTCAGACCGAGAGAAAATTCTGTGAGTGGAATACACTGAGCAAGTCCACCACCAGCAGCCGAGCCCTTGATATTCATGGTGGGGCCGCCAGATGGCTGACGGATGGCACCAACAACAGATTTATTGCGTTTACCAAGTCCCTGAACAAGACCCATAGCACAGGTAGATTTCCCTTCACCAAGTGGGGTTGGGCTAATAGCAGTTACATCGACATATTTGCCATCGGGTTTATCGACAAGACGGGTCATGATTTTCTTGAAATCAAGTTTTCCGACATAATGTCCATAGGGAAGGACTTCTTCTTTATCAAGTCCTAGCTCCTCCCCGAGCTGATAAACGGTTTTCATTCGACTTTCTGCTTCAGCTGCGATCTCCCAGTCAGCATGTTTCGTTGGATCAAGAACCATATTGATCTCCTTTTACAATAAAATTTAGGTGTTAGGCCTGATTTGAGTCAGGACGACTTGATACTTCATCAGAATTGATGCTCTATATAACTAATTTTTAACAAAGTGTCAATACGAGGACAGCGTGACAAAAAAAAGCTCTTATCCCGTAATAGGATAAGAGCTTCACTTTCATATACAGCAGGTGTTTCGATTCGAATCAAAAAACAGCAGGATAGCGCTCCTTCATTTCTGCAGCCAGAGGGATCATCACCTCTCGCATGGAAGGCTCAGCTGCAGGAGTTGTTCTCAGCTTAAAGATATGTTTCCACTCTGCAAGATTACAATACACAATAATTTCAGTTTTACAGGAGTTTGGCAAAACAATCCGAGCAGCCTGAGGGGTCGAAGAATCAAGAAGTTTCAGATATATTTTTTCTGTATCCTCCATCGCCTTCTGCCAAAGAGCAAATTCTTCAGTCCCTTCTTCATAAAACATAGGCTTGACAAAGGTCACCTGGTTATCAAATTTATCCTGGCTATAACGGCAGTAGCGCTGACTCTCCTGCAAGTATGAACAGGGGCGATGTCTTACAATTTCATGGGTCACGGCACGATTTATGATAAATTTTACGCCCATAAAACGATGTTTAGCAAGACTTTCCACGGGGAGTGCATCAACCTCCGCCAAATCAAGCTTTCTAATTTTTATATCTCCTGGTTGACCATGACCACCATCCCAAACACCTTCAAATAGATACGAATGATCAGCAACCATAAAAGCCACCATGGCTTCAACGAGTTCATTTTTCCCTGCCCGCTGATACAATTCTCTAAGACTCCGAATAGATGAAGTAACTAATAATTCAGAACCTAAATGATCAATAAAAAGATATTTGGGTTCCAGGGCAAGTAAAGCATCAAATTGCGCATCGCTGCACTGAACACCCAACGTGACTACCGCCATTTCCATCACAGAATTATGACCATGCTCAGCAATTTTCTTCACAAAAGGAAGGGCTGAGTTTTTATCAATCAAACCTTCGCTTTTGTAGCAGATACGGCCACATGCCTCAAGACGTACAACAAGTGATGCACGATCCAGATCATCTTGAATTTCATACGATGGCTTAACGATACGCATAGTTATTCCGCCTTCCAGAAAGGTGAGAGTTCACGTAGTTCCGCAATAATCGGAGGCATTTTTTCCAGCACAAAATCCACTTCAGCTTCTGTATTATAAACGCTTAAAGAATATCTGATAGAGCCATGAGCCGCAGTAAAAGGAACCCCCATGGCGCGCAGGACATGGGATGGTTCAAGAGAACCTGAAGTACAGGCAGATCCCGATGAGGCACAGATATTATACAGATTCATATGCAATAAAATTGCTTCTCCTTCCACAAATTCAAAACTGATATTTGTAGTATTTGGGAGTCTGTCTGTTTTGTGACCATTGAGCATGGATTTTGGAACCGTTGCAAGCAAGCCCTCTTCAAGACGATCCCGAAGCGCCCGCACCCTGCCATTCTCCTCTTCCATCGTCTCCCGAGCAAGCTCACATGCCCTACCAAGACCAACAATGGAGGCCACATTCTCCGTTCCGCCACGTCTGCCACCTTCCTGATGGCCACCTGCCAGAAAGGGAACAAAAGGTGTCCCACGTTTCACATATAAAACACCAACCCCCTTGGGAGCATGGAGTTTGTGTCCAGAAAGAGAAAGAAAGTCAATATCAAGCTCTTTGAGATTGATTGGAATTTTCCCGACTGCCTGAACCGCATCGGTATGAAAGAGAATCCCTCGGTTTTTGGCCATGGCGGCCATTTTTTCAACGGGAAAAATAACACCGGTTTCATTATTTGCCCACATCACGGATACAATGGCGGTATCTTCAGCCAGAGCTTCCTCATAACTGGCCATATCCAGAGTGCCATCAGACTCTACCTGAAGACGGGTAACCCTATGTTTATGCCCGGTAAGCCTGTCGAGGTTTTCACAGAGATGCTTAATGGCAGGATGCTCAACACGGGTGGTTACAATATGTCTTTTTTCAGGAAAGGCCTGCAGGGCAGAAAGAATCGCCGTGGAATCACTTTCTGTTCCACAACTGGTAAAGGTGATCTCCGTTGGATCTGCACCGATCAACTCAGCAACCTGACCCCTTGCATCCTTAACAGCCCCACCAACCTGACCACCAAAATTATGCATACTTGATGGATTTCCATAGCATTCCGTAAGAAAAGGCATCATGGCATCAACGACCTCAGGGGCAACTCTGGTGGTGGCGTTATTATCCATGTAAACAACATTATCAGCATCACATTTCATTACTTGGCCTCCTCCACAATTAAAGTATCAAGTACCAATTCACGCAATTTTTTCTCCACATATTCTTTAAGAGTGGTTTGAGACTTAGCACAACTTGTACAGGCACCACGCAGAGAAACCATTACAAAATCTCCATCCACATCCACAAGCTCGATATCACCACCATCTTTTTTCAATGCGGGTTTAATCTCACGCTCAAGGACTTCCTCAATTTTTTTAATCTTCTGAAGAGTGGTCAGCCGTTTCGGACCATCGGCTTTAACCGGAACAACTGGAATACCGCTGATGGTTGTCTGGAGAAGATCGCGCAGCTTGTCTTCACATTTTCCACAACCACCACCGGCTTTAGTAAAGTTGGTAATTTCTTCAACGGAACGAAGATCAGATTCTTTTATTGCCCGAATAACATCCAAGTCAGTTACACCAAAACATTCACAGACGACCTCACCTTCAGCCATGGGCAGAATCACGCCGCGATAATCTGCAATGGCAGCTTCGAGTGCTTCACGTCCCATAACTGAACAGTGCATTTTTTCCTTAGGCAAGCCTCCCAGATAATCAGCTATATCATCATTGGTGAGTTTCTCCGCATCATCCACGGTCATACCAGTAACCATAAGGGTGAGTGCCGAAGAAGAGGCTATGGCCGATGCGCAACCAAAGGTTTTAAACTTGGCATCAACTATTACGTCATCTTCAATCTTTAATGTCAGTTTCAGTGCATCACCACAGGCCAGAGACCCGACATCACCAAGTCCGCTTGGATTCTCAATTTCCCCCACATTATGGGGGTGTAAAAAATGCTCCTGAACTTTATCTGTATATTCCCACATGATTTACTCCTGATTATTCTTTATGATATGACAGTAATCCCAATACTCTAAGGATTGGATTTTCTTTAACAGTTCAGCTACTCTAATACTGCCTAGCTAAAAATCAATGGGAGAATAGCTTTGACAAGTTCGTAAAAAGCTAACTTTCCAGATGGCTAAGTAAAAAACTCCATATGCGAGGCGCACATATTTTCTATTATTCCGGTGCATTAGAGTACATCGCAATGATATGAAATTCGTATCCCAAGAGTCCTCGAAGTCTACGCTTATCTCCTTCGGGGTGCACAACGAAGCAGATGGAGAGTTTTTACGACGCCATCAGCTTTTATATAAGACCAATTTCTTCCAACATTTCACGAGCAGCTTCAACAAGAGCCGCAGTACCACTCTCCGTTCGCGACTCCACATAAAAGCGAACCTTTGGTTCTGTACCGGAAGCCCTGATCATAAGCCAGGAACCATCTTCAAAAATCATCTTGCGGCCATCGATATCAATTACCTGATTTATACACTGTTCAGCCCCGCCAACAGTAACGACTGCCCCCACACCGTACTTCTCAAGTTTCAGCAGAGCAGTGTGCAACTCTTCTCCATGAACACTGACCGGCAAACCATCCCGATCAGGATAATAGGCACCATATTCATTCTCAATTTCAGCTAGATAATCCCCAAGATTTTGCCTGCGACTAATGACCATATCGAGTGCCAGAAGCAGACCGATATAGGCATCCTTCTCAGGTGTATGGCCAATGATGGAGATACCATCGGACTCTTCAAAGGTGACAAGGGCCTTACCAATAACCGGCTTAAATTCCTTAAAACCTACTCGGGGTTCAAAGGTTTCTTCCCCGAATACTTCAGCCAGACGGTTGGCAAGATTGGATGTGGCTACGGTTTTGGCAACCATACCCTTCTTTCCCTTTCCCTCATGGAGAAAATGATAGGCCATGGCACCAAACTGGTTCATACTGATTTCAACGGTTCCATCGGTAAATCTGATTCTGTCACCATCAGGGTCTATTATGGCACCTACTTTCAGAGGTTCATTTCGTGCATTCAGAGTTTCCATAACACTAACCATATTGATCGACGATGGTTCCGGAGCTATTCCATTAAAGGTGACATCCGAACTGTCTCGTAACTGTATCAACCTCTCGGTCTCAACACCCTCAAAAAGTGACGGTATATGTATCCTGCTTGCCCCGTGAACGGAATCGATGACGGCGACAATATCTGTATCCGTAGCAAAACTATTCATAATTTCATCATAATGAACATCATGGACATTTTTATTTTTACGAACAAGCTGTTTCCATGTCTCAAGTGCGTCAAAGGGCAACACATCATCGCGCTCCGCAGGTGAGACAACAGGTTTGTCCAATGCTACAAGCGAGGAACCTGAGCCTGCTATAATTTGCCGGGCCCTGCCTGTAATGCGCCCGGTGAGCTCTGCAGCAGCAGGACCGGCGTCCGCTGCATTATACTTAAAACCGGCATATTCAAGCGGATTATGAGAAGGAGTCAGGTTCACCGAGAAGGCAGCATTGAGTTCAAGTACTGCTGCAGAAAGGACTCCAGTGGTTGATTCACCTGCATAGTGGACCACAAACCCGGCATTAACCAGCACCTCAGTCACGGCTCCCGCAAGGATCTCCCCGCCAAAGCGGTTATCAAAGCCGAGCACACAACCACGTTTTCTGGCCTCATCAAGACTGGCTACGCCTAAAAACTGACCAAGTTCAGGTTCTTCATCGAGTGCAAAGTAAAGATCCAAAATAGCCGCAGTCACAAAGGAAACTGAACGGACAGACAGATCCTTGCCTATCATACCACGCCAGCCCGAAGTCCCAAATTTAACAGCTGTAACCGGATCATGTTCATTACAGATGATTTCATCCATAATCAGTGCATACACCTGATCTATAGCCTGCTGCCATTGTTCGCCTTCACTATTCCGCAAGAGAACCAATTCTCTGACAAGAGAAAAATAATCGCTTTCTGAATGTTCCCTGCCTATATTACATTTTCCATACAGTTCTTTTATTTTTGCAGTCTGAGACATGGCTTCGTCCTCCGATTTTCCAATTCAGATTAATTTCCAGTAGCACAACCAGAAAGTTACACAAAAAAAACAGTATCACACTTCGATTTTCTCTTCTACCCTTTCATAGAAGAAAAACCAGAAAATCACTCCTATTACTTGACGGATCGACAGTTTTTTTTATATAATACATCAGAATTTTTTGAATTTCACTTATCTGCCTTTTATATATAAGGGCTGATCTTTTCATTTTAGACATATTCGGATTGTCGAACATGTCCTTTCAACAATTACTTTTGCAGGAGAAATAACGATGGCCAAAAGTCACGACGAAGAATTAATTCTATGGTTTGACGATATCGGTATTGATGATGTCCCTTTGGTTGGCGGAAAAAATGCATCGCTTGGTGAAATGTATCAGCATCTCACCGCAAAAGGTGTTGCTGTTCCCCACGGTTTCGCCATCACCGCATACGCCTATCGCTATCTCTTAAAAGCTGCCGGTGTTGAGCAAAGTATCCGCGACGTCCTTGCTGATCTTGATACTGAAGATATGGCAAACCTCGCAGAACGAGGTGAAAAATGCCGTAACATTATCCGTCACGCAGAATTCCCAGATGACCTTCGCGAAGCCATTATCAAAGCCTACAAAGTGATGGAAGGGCAGTATGGTGAGAATTGTGACGTTGCTGTTCGTTCTTCTGCAACAGCAGAAGATCTGCCGGATGCCTCATTTGCCGGTCAGCAGGAAACATACCTGAATATTCACGGCTACGATGCAATCATCGACAACTGCCGACGCTGCTTCGCTTCTCTTTTTACCAACCGCGCCATCTCCTATCGCCAGCATCAGGGCTATGGCCAGTTTGATGTCTACCTTTCAATTACTATTCAGAAAATGGTTCGTTCAGACTCCGCCTCTTCCGGTGTTTTGTTTACCATTGACACTGAGTCAGGTTTTAAAGATGCCTGTTTTATCACCGGTGCCTGGGGTCTTGGAGAAAATGTTGTACAGGGTGCAGTTAACCCCGATGAGTACTATATTTACAAGCCAAAGTTGAAAGAAGGTAAACGTCCGATTGTTGGTAAAAAAGTTGGATCCAAAGAGATCAAAATGATCTATGACAACGATCCTTCCACACCTGAGCCTGTAAAAAACATCGATACCACTGAAGAAGAGCGCAAATCATACGTTATCAGTGACGATGAGATCCTTAAGCTAGCCGAGTGGGCCTGTATTATCGAAGACCATTATGGCAAAGGCATGGATATCGAATGGGCCAAAGATGGTGACGGTGTCAATGTCGGAACAGGTGATCTTTTCATCGTTCAGGCGCGTCCCGAGACTGTCCATTCCCAGGCCAATAAAGGAGTGATGGAAACCTACAAGCTTCTGGAAACAGGGAAAGTGCTTGTTGAAGGTCTGGCCGTAGGTGCCAAAATCGGTCAGGGTGTTGCCCACTGCATTGAAGATGTTAAAGATATCGGAACCTTCAAAAAAGGCGAGGTGCTTGTCACCGACATGACCGATCCCGATTGGGAACCAATCATGAAAATCGCTGGTGCCATCATCACCAACCGTGGCGGTCGTACCTGCCATGCGGCGATCATCTCCCGTGAACTTGGTATTCCATGTGTAATCGGAACAGGAGATGCCACCGAGCATATCAAAAACGGTATGGAGATCACCGCATCTTCAGCCGAGGGTGAGACCGGTTACGTTTACGAGGGTCTACTCAAGTTCGAAATAGATAGACAGGATCTTGGTAACCTGCCCGCAACCAAGACCAAAATCATGATGAACCTGGCTATTCCTGAAAAAGCATTCACCGAATGCCAGATTCCAAACGATGGTGTTGGTCTGGCCCGTGAAGAATTTATTATCAACTCTCACATTGGCCTCCACCCGCTGGCACTCTACAACTATGAAGAGCTGAAGAAGTCCGACGATCCCGAGAAAAAGGAAATCGTTGCCAAGATCGACGCCAAAACCGGAGCATACAGCGATAAGCGCCAGTTCTTTATCGACAAGGTAGCCGAAGGTGTTGGTCGTATTGCTGCAGCATTCTACCCCAATGACGTTATTGTTCGTCTCTCTGATTTCAAAAGTAACGAGTATGCAAACCTTGCTGGTGGCACCCTGTATGAGCCACATGAAGAAAACCCAATGATTGGCTGGCGTGGAGCTTCCCGCTACTACGATCCTAAATATCGTCCTGCCTTTGAGCTTGAATGTGCCGGCCTCTTAAAGGCCCGTAACGATATGGGTCTTGACAACATCAAACTGATGGTTCCATTCTGCCGTACCCCTGCGGAAGGCAAAAAGGTAATCGAAGTTATGAGAGACTGCGGTCTGGTACAGGGCGAGAATGGTCTTGAGCTTTACGTTATGTGCGAAATCCCAAGTAACGTTATCTCTGCCGATGCCTTTGCCGATATCTTTGACGGTTTCTCAATCGGCTCCAATGATCTGACCCAGCTCACCTACGGTCTTGATCGTGACTCCGGTATTATCGCTGGAATTGCTGATGAGCGTGATGATGCTGTGAAAGATATGATCCGTATGGTAATTGCCACTGCTAAACGGCGTAACAAGAAAATCGGAATCTGTGGCCAGGGCCCATCCGATTTCCCTGAATTTGCTACCTTCCTGGTTGAACTTGGAATTGACTCCATGTCTCTTATTCCGGATACTGCCATCAAGACCCGCCTGGCTGTTCATGAGAAAGAGAAAGAAATGGGTATTGCACCCTGATTATCTTTTTATAGTCTAATGTAAAACCACAGGGGCAAGGTGATCTCATCACCTTGCCCCTGCCTGTTTTCAAGGTGCCAAAAGATGCCACACCTATGATTTTCAGCTCTGTTACCTTTCTTTTCCTCTTCCTGCCCATTGTTCTTGCGGGCAGTTTTTTTGCTGGAAAACAGTATAGAAACCATCTCCTTTTCGCGGCAAGTCTGTTATTTTATGCCTGGGGTGAGGGCGGCTATACTCTCCTGCTTCTGCTCTCCATCTGTATCACTTTTATTCTTGGTCGTCGGATCGAAGTCAGCTCAGGAAAAAGTAAAAAACTCCTGCTGGGACTTGGTATCTTTTGTAACCTGTTACCCCTTTTTATTTTTAAATACCTCCATTTTACCCTCGCTGCTCTTGCTCCCCTTCTTTTCTCTGCCGGTCATGAGTCGTGGCAGACAGCAAACATTCATCTACCGGCTGGAATTTCTTTTTTCACCTTCCAGGCGATTTCCTATCTTATAGATGTGTACCGGAAAGTGGCTCCCGCTGAACAACGTTTATTAAATTGTGGACTCTATATCTCCATGTTTCCACAACTCATTGCCGGTCCTATTGTACGCTACCACGACATCGCCCTTCAACTGCGACAACGCACTGTAACCAGATCAGACTTTGCTGCAGGAGCTGAGCGGTTTACTTTCGGATTGGCGAAAAAAATATTGATAGCCGACCCTCTTGGCGTCAAAGCAGATCAACTCTTTAACCTGCCCCTCCAGGAACTCAGCACGGGAAATGCCTGGCTGGGAGCAATTTGTTTTACTCTGCAGATTTATTATGATTTTTCCGGATACTCCGACATGGCAATAGGCCTTGGAAAAATGTTTGGCTTCAAGTTACCGGAAAACTTTAATTACCCGTACATTTCACGCTCCATGAGAGAATTCTGGAAACGCTGGCATATTTCATTGTCCACCTGGTTACGTGATTATTTATATATCCCCCTGGGTGGCAGTCGAAAAGGCGCAGGCAGGACTATAGCAAATCTCATTATTGTTTTTCTTCTTTGCGGCCTCTGGCACGGAGCAAACTGGACCTTTGTTGTCTGGGGCCTTTGGCATGGGGTTTTTCTGGTACTGGAGCGAGTCGTCCCAATCAAACAGGAGAGTGCCTGGCGTCAAATCCTGGGCTGGCTTTACACAACGAATGTAGTCATTATCGGCTGGGTTATTTTCAGAAGTCCCTCTCTCGATTTTGCCTGGGAGTATCTTCAGGTTATGGCTGGAGGCCAGAAAATAACGGACAGTTCAGTCTTCTCACTCTTCACTGCCGATAAGTTATTATTGACACAGTTGCTCTTCGGCCTGTTACTTGCCTTCCCCGTATATTCATTTGTAACAGGACGTATAGAGCGGATACTTAAATGGAAGCCAACTGAACTCACAACAGGATCCATGGCCATTTGCAGGCTAAGCCTCTTTGCAGCACTACTCTATTTTGTGTTTATCAGCATTGCAGCCCAGGCATACCACCCCTTTCTCTACTTTCAATTTTAAGCCAATGACTCGGACTTTCACCTCTCAAAAGCTGGTTGATTTTTGTATCATTACTCTTTTCCTTGCCGCCTTGCTGACTCCCCTGACCCTGTGGATTGTCCAAAAAGATGTCTCCTTTTCAGAGGTTGAGAAAAGACAACTGCAGCCCTTCCCCATACTAGATGGTCTGCAGTCAATAACCGGGTTCACCCATTCTTTTGATTCCTATTTTCAGGATCATTTCGGACTGAGGGAATGGTTGATTCACAGGTATCAGCGTGAAGCAAGCAAACGGTTTGGCATAAGTGGTATAGCCGATGTGGTTGAGGGAAGTGATGACTGGCTCTACCTTTCATCCAGTGGAATCCTCACCGACCTTAAGGGAAAACTCCAATTTCCAGCAACTGAAAAAAAACTCTTCTGGAGCCATTTGATAGAAATGGAAAAGTGGCTGAAAGAACAGGGAACTTCCTATATTTTCCTGGTCAGTCCCAATAAACAGACTATCTACCCAGAATACCTGCCCGATTTTTATCAATCTCCTCGAAAACCAGGCCGTCTCGACAAACTCATCACAGCAAAACCCGTACACGGCGGAGAAAGTCTGCTCGATGTGAGATCGAACCTGCAACGTGGCAAGGCTCAAAGACGTCTCTATTTTAAAAGTGATACCCATTGGAATACTCAGGGCGCGCACCTTGCCTACCAGGCGATCATGGAACGTACCCAATTAAGTTACCCAGAAGTCAGGACACGGGAGAAATTCCATTTCAAACAACTATGGGAAAATATGTCTGATGGGGACTTAGCGGTAATGATAGGTAAGAAGGGTAGCGTTAGAGAACAAAACCAAGTACTTGACAGTACTGGGTTCACTGCAGTTCCGAAAAAACTCAGCAAAGCCTTAACAGATATTCTCACATCACAACAACTGCAAACATTCCATACAGAAAACAAAAACGCTCAGCTACGCGTTCTTGTCTTACACGATTCATTCTTCCATGCTCTCAAGCCCTATATCTCAGAAAGCTTTGGCGAAGTTTTGTATGTCACACGTTATAGAAATGGTGCAACAATGCAATTCCTCAACCACAGCACCCTGAAAAAGCTGGTAGCTCTTTACAAGCCTGATATTGTTATCGAAGAGCTTGTTGAAAGAAACCTGCAACATTTCCTCCCTCAACCACCGGCTCCACAAACAAACACCAAATGATCCAGGACACCGTCACCGGCAGAAATATTCACCAAATTTCATCGATTACTCTCTTTATCAGCTGACTCCCCGCATCTTCCTGCTCACGTTTCAGGGTAACAAAGGAAAGGGCCTGAGCAAATCGCTCCTGCTCCCATATCACCAGAGCTCCCTCTTCAGCAAACCTCCTTGCCTCGGTTTCAAGCATAAAGTTCAAGCCCACCCCAGCCTTAAGCATACTGACAATACCAGATTCATCACTCACCGTAACCACACTTTGGGGTTGCAGGCCACGCTCATAAAAAATATCGTTCATCACCTGACAATATGGGCATTCTGCAGGGTTACCAATCCAGGGAAGTTCTGCCAGCTCTTCATACCGTGCGTCCACAATCTTTTCTGCCATCTGCACAGGCCCTACAATCCGCAAATAGTAGGTGGCCAGAGGCTGGACCACAAACCGGTCATCTTCACAGTGACCAAAGACAAAACCGCCATGCAGTTCACCGCTGGCTATAAGCTTTACTATATTCCCGGACATGGATTGCTGGAAACGAATTCCAAACCCCGATTGTTTCAAGATACTGCTTGATACTATTTTCTCAATTTTGAGAAAATCGGGATCAGTGTTTAAACCAATCACAATTTCCTCCTCATTCTCCTGCTCCCCCGATGGTCTTTCAACAACTGTGAGCGAGTGAACCAGTCGACCAAGGGTCTCCATCCCCTTTTCCAGGCGTTCGTCCCAGGGAGCGCCGTAACATAGGCGTATACAGTGATTATAGTGACCAGTCCCTGAACAGAGGGTTCCCGGCATAATTGCAATATTTTCTTTTTCAGCAAGATGAAAAAGCTCAAGGCTATCAACGGAAGTTGACATTTCCACCCAGAGATTCATACCACCTTTGGGTGACGAAATTCTGGTGCCATTTGGGAAATACCTGGCAACGGCCTGCCCCATATCAGCCGCCTGTTTCCGCAAGCTATTTCGTAACTTACGGAGATGTCGCTCGTAATTGCCACTTTTCAGATAGAGACACAATGCCCGCTGCATCAGTTGAGAACATGCTACGGAATTATTGAATTTCAAACGTTTTACCTTTTCCCTGAACTTCCCGGCTATGGTCCAGCCCAGTCGCAAATCGGGAAGCAAAGCCTTTGAGAACGATGAGCAATAAAGAACCATGCCCTGCCGATCAAAGGATTTCAAGGGACGCGACCTGCTTTCACCAAAATAGAGATCCCCATAGACATCATCTTCTATAATAGGGATTCCCCGGTCGGCAAACATGGTCACTAGTTCTTCCTTTGCAGTGGCGCTCATTTCAAAGCCCAGTGGATTCTGAAAAGTTGGATTAAAAAGTGCTGCCCTGACATCGTGTTCTGCAAGGGTTTTCGTTAGCTTTTCAAGATTAAGTCCAAGAACAGGGTCGGTTGGGATTTCGATGGCTCGCATATTGAGATCTTCAATCAGCTGATGGTAGCAGAGAAACGTTGGTGACTCCAGAAGGATCATATCACCTGACTTTGCGACACTCCGCAAACAGAGTTCTATTCCATTCATACAGCCATGGGTAATGATAATTTCACCACCACAGGGCTGTTGCTCAATATCACCTGACCGTTTAGCCAGCTCTCGCCGTAACTCCTTATCTCCAATGGATGCCCCGTAAACACCGCAGCTCCCATCCTGATACCCGGCAGCTGCAGCTCGAACAGCTGCAGCTATCTGTTTCCCCGGTAGAAGTGACTGTGCTGCAATGGCCTCACCAAAGGGAATCAGATCAGGATTATCCAGGGCGCGTTGAATAAGAGAAGAGAGAACATTTATGGCCACTTTATGTGGTTTTACAGGGCACATTCCCTGCTTGGGAAGAGGTAGAATATTGCCCAATAACGGCCTCACAAAAAAGCCTGATTTTTCACGGACCTCAACAAGACCACGGTTTTCAAGCTCTTCATATGCCTGATATACCGTCGAGATGGAACGTCCTGTTAGAGCTCGAAGTTTGCGCAGGGATGGGAGTCTTTCACCTGCTCTGTACTCCCCCGCTGTGATTTGCCGCTCCAGCTGATTAGCAAGTTCTATGTAATAGTATGCCATCGCTCATATACTCCCAGCCCAAACTGTTATGGTTCTTTTTTTCACATTCTGCATCTGTTCCTGTTTACCAGTTCAAGTACAATTAAGTAAAGAACAAAAAGCAACCAACTAACTCACGGGAGGAAGAACAATGAGACAACAGCAAATGAATTGGATCTGGTTGGTAGAGCCTGAAGATAGCTGCAATGCTGAAGTTTACCGAAAGCGATCACCGCACACTGAAAAAAACCAAAACAGCTTCTTGTCCATTGCCAAATGTCTTCTCTGGTTTGGAGCTGCAATTGTTATAAGCCTGATTATTGCGGGACTCCATTAAGTGGATTTCCTGTACTTGTCCCGACAAGGGGTACAGATCTAAAAAACACAGGGTATAGACACCATTCAAATCCCCTAACCAGGCGAGGCGGATCACTTTTTATTATCTTTTTCTTCATCCTTATGAAAGGATAAGAGTATGGGAGACACACTCTTTTTCTGACTGGAGGAACGTTTTATGGAGACAGCTACCACTGGCATCGCAACACCTGACAAAGGGAAACGTTTTCAGGTGCTCATTGGAGCAATCCTGGTTCAGCTTATTCTAGGCACTGTTTATGGCTATTCAATCTTCTGGGAGCCACTAACCTCAAACATTTTTCCACCCATTCTTACAGAAAGTCAGCAAACAACTTTCATCCAGACCGGTACCTTTGTAGAAGGGTCAATTATCGTCGCAGATGATGCCGCTGTCCAGGTTGAGATAGCAAAACAGCAGGGCATTCTGAAATATGCCTTTTCGATTTGTATCTTGAGCTTTGCCACGGTCATGGTTATTGCAGGACGGGTACAGGATGTTCACGGTCCAAGGGTTCCTGCAATTATTGGTGGTCTCCTGATGGGTAGCGGTTTTATCTATGCAGGACTGATGACAAACGCCATTGTCTTTTATCTTGCCCATGCGCTGTTTGCAGGGGTGGTGACCCTGCTCATCCTTATGGCTTTTCATGCATTTTTCGGACATGCACACGAAGATTCGGTCATTGTCCGCTATGCTCCCATGGGCATCATGACTACCTGTATTGTGGCCAGTATCATGTTGGGAAATCAGTATGTTGGTAAACAGGCAGAAATGGATCAGCTTCTTCTCCTGTGGGGCACCATTGGTTTTATGGCAGGAGCCGGAATTGGTTTTGCCTATGTCTGCCCCATTGCAGCTCTAATGAAATGGTTTCCGGATCAGAAAGGGTTGGTTAGTGGAATTGCAGTGGCTGGATTTGGCCTTGGCGCATATCTCTTCAGCCAGAAATGGGGCGCACTCGGCTATATCGGTAAACAGGGAATTTTCCCATTCTTTATTATGCATGGAATAATCTGTATTGTTGGAGTTACTGCCGGAGCGCTTCTGCTCAGCAACCCTCCGTCAACACACCCCCCTGCAAAAAAGACTCTTATGCCGGATTCAAAATGGCAGGAAACCTTGAAAGACCCAGCCTTCTATCTCCTCTGGCTGATGTTTTTCAGTGGGGCCATGGCAGGACTGATGGTTATCGGCATCATTAAAGTCTTTGCAGGAGAACAGCTGGTAAGTGCAGCCATGGAAGCAGGGAGGACCTTAAGTAGTTCTGAAATAAGTGCTTTAATGTTAAAGGGATCTGCAGCAGTAGGTCTGCTTGCTATTTTTAATGCTGTGGGCAGAATAGTCTGGGGTTTTATCTCGGATCGCATAGGCCGTACCCCAACATTTGTTGCCATGTTTCTTCTTCAGGCTGGTATTATGTTCTTCCTTGCCGGTATGAAGACAGAAGCTTCTCTTAGCGTGGGGGCAGCACTTGTCGGATTTAATTTTGGTGGGAATTTTGCCCTTTTCCCATCTGCCACAGCGGATTTTTTTGGATCAAAAAACCTTGGTGCCAACTATGGCTGGGTTTTTACTGCCTATGGTATCGCAGGGGTTGTTGGTATTGCTGCAGGAAATTTCGCTAAAGTCCAGACCGGTAGTTATGCTGCGGCGTTCACCCTTGCCGCCATTCTCTGCCTGCTCTCTGCAGGACTTGCGATTGTTTTACAGGTTATGCATAAAAAAACACATCATTAGAATCCTGACACTAACAGTTATGCTTCAGCGGTTCCCGAACCAGCCTGAATTGCACCAATAGCGGCAATTCCTAATTTTGGTTTCGTAAACTTTTACAACATTAGACACCCACGTTAGTAACGTGTTGCGCATGTGTAACCGGATGAATTTATACGAAAATTAATATTTAAAAAGTAGATATTTAGCTTGACATAGCATCTAGAAGATGGGGATTTTTCTTGTTAGGATATTAACCACTTACAAGGAGTCGCCATATGTCATATATCAAAGCACTTATGAAACAAGCAAAGAAAGCACTCGATCACGCTAACACGATCAAATTACGTAAGCATCTTAATGCCGATGCACTC